>Ga0209554_1000021_pt1 | contig 113076 bp, 106 predicted proteins | sample MarorgKNORR_S2LV_5_FD_188221 | JGI IMG/M metagenome (GOLD analysis project Ga0209554, IMG submission 188221) | Marine microbial communities from the Southern Atlantic Ocean, analyzing organic carbon cycling - Bottom_A/KNORR_S2/LV (SPAdes) (version 2) | ecosystem: Environmental > Aquatic >...
CGACGAATACGAGCGTGCGCTCGGGCCGGTTCTCGGGTTTGGCGAAGTGTCGAGCCAACGCGAGCAGTACCGACAGGCCGTCCGCGTTGTCTCCGGCGGGTCACCACGGCGGGCCCGGCACGAGCTGGCTCCATGACAACCGTGAAACCGCGCTCTCGAGCACTGTGTTCGCGATCAACCTAGAGCACGTGGCGGTGGCCAGAACCAAGTATTGGGGTCCTCGCCTGCGCATGATGAACGCGGTCTCCCCCATGCGTTGGTGGTTGTATAGCAGCCCGGCCGCACTGGACATCGTTCTGGACTCGTTCAACCGCTTCAACGTCGGTGTCACCGCCGATCTGGAGCCGGGCGCCTCCGGCGAGATGGGGAGGATGGCGCGTGACGTGCCGTCCATGCAGGTGATTACGTCACCGGAGATCAAGCACACCGAGCAGGACACGCCCGAATGGATTCCGGCCGTGGGTCTGGAGCAGATCGCTCGGGCGTATGCGAAGATCATCGACGGGCTGAATGAGTTGGAGCGTTCGCAGATCGCCCCGGTGATGCGTCGCTAGAGGCGCTAGCAGGCGCCCCCAAAAAAAACCACGGGCCGGAGCAGCAACGCCCCGGCCCGTGGCCCCTTCAAGACTTCAGAACGAAGTCAATCGTGGGCGTCCCCGGTCACTCGGGCGCCCGGTAGCGCCATCGCCGCCAACCCGTCATTGAGTTGGATGATGATGTACTGGTGGCCGTTGTGCACCCAGCTAGCCATGCCGTAACGCGCGCCGCCGGGGATCTCGACCTGACCGACTCGTTCTCCGGTCTGCTTGTCGATCGCGAACAAGTGCGGCGTACCGTCACTCGTCTGGCCAGTGGCGAACAGTAGCGTCGGTGACACCGTCAGAGTTGCGTGGCCTCTTCGACCCGGATTGGTCGGTACACCCTCAACGCCTTGCAGTAGTGGGTGATTCCGGATCATCGCCTGCTCGTCTTCCGGTGCGTCACCGTGCGGGATCGTCCATGTGTGCTCACCCGTGTTCATGTCGATCGCGACGATACGACCGATGGGGCCTTTCCAGATCGACAGCCCGTCGATCGACGCTGCGCCACCACCACCGCCACGTCCACCGGGACCCGCGGCCCTCGAGAACTCCGAGTGCCGTACGCCCGTTTGGCGGTCGCTGTCCAACGGCGACTCTACGCCCGGCGCCAGATACGCTGGCGAACACCCGCTCGTCGATGTGATGTAGATCACGCCTTCGACGGGATCCGCGACCGGCGGCCCGGTGATGTTCGCGCCGCCCCCACCGCCGGGGCAGATGTTGGCCGGACCCGCCGGGTCACCCACGTGCGTTGGTGGGTTGAAGAGTGGGGCGAACAGGTTGTTGTTCTGCGCGACCTCCATCGCCCTGCGCCGGATTTCGGGCGTGTAGTCGATCAGGTGATCCTCGGTGCGTCCTTGCAGGTCGAACGGAGCCGGCTTGGTCGGGAACGGCTGGGTTGGCGATAGCGTCTCGCCCGGCACCTTCGACTGCGGCACCGCCCGCTCCTCGATAGGCCAGATCGGCTCACCCGTCTCACGGTTGAGCGCGTACACGAAGGCCTGCTTGGTCACTTGGAAGACGCCGGGAATCGTCTCGCCGTCGACGGTGACGTCCATGAGGATCGGCGCGGTCGGCGTGTCGTAGTTCCAGATGTCGTGGTGGACCATCTGGTAGTGCCAGGCCCGCTCACCCGTCTCGATGTCGAGCGCGATGAGCGTCGTGCTGAAGAGATTGTCACCCGGATGGAAACCACCGTAGTAGTCGATCGTCGCTCCATTGGTGGGGATGTAGACCAGCCCCAACTCGGAATCGACAGACATCGGCGCCCAAGAGGAGACGTCGCCCGTCCACTCCCAAGCGTCGTTCTCCCAGGTGTCGTGGCCGAATTCGCCCGGCCGTGGGATGACATGGAACTTCCACTTGAAGTCTCCCGTGGCCGCGTCATAAGCCAGGATGTCGCCCGGGACCATCTCTTTGCGGGTCTGGTTGTAGCCCTGCTCGGCGGAGTTGCCGACGATCACCACACCGTTCGCCACGATGGGCGGCGACGAAGCAGTGATGTAACCGATCTCGAGCGGGATGCCCTGATAGGGATCGTACTCCTGATTGAGATTCTCCCACGGGCCCCAGTCCCGGATCAGATCCGTGACCAGGTCGACGGTGCCTGTCTTCGGGAAGCCGGGGATCGAGACACCCTCGCCCCAACCCTCGATCGGGTGACCAGTCTCCGCGTCCAACGCGTGCAGGAAGAAACCGGGGGTCGTGATATAGACGACGCCCCGACCGTCGATCTCGCCGTACGCGATACCCTTCCCGTAGCCTTTGCGCATCGAGTATTGGTAGCGCTCGGTATCGGCTTCGGTGAAGCTCCACAGGAGCTCACCAGTCGCCGGGTCGAGCGCGATGACGTGACGACGCTCGCCAGTGACGGTGATGAACTTTCCGTCGACGTAGGTTCCGGTCGCTTTTGTGGTGCTCGGTGTGAAGCTGCTCGACTGAAACTGCCACGCCACTTCGAGGCTATTGAAGTTGGAGGCGTCGATCTCGGTTGCCGGCGTGTAGCGCGTGTGACCCTCGTCGCCGCCGAGGAACGTCCACTGCCCGTTCTCGACCCCCGGCATCTGTGCTCCCGCCGCCATCGGCGCGGTGACCAGCACTCCCAGCGCCAGCGTCAGCCAGAGCGATGGTCCGAAGGACCCCCCGCACTTGTCGTTCGTCATGATCGTCTTCCCTGAGGGATTGGCCCGCCTGATTCGACCCGCAATCCACGATCGTGACTCTTCGGCCGAAAGTGCGCAAGGCTAACGAAGAGAACGACCGGTGGCGGGTCCGCGGTCTGCGCTCGGGGGATACTTGTTTCAAGGGATCGACTACCGCGGAGACTGAACGACTCCGGCGCAGTTACCGCGGTAACTGCGCGCCAGACCGGTCTCTCAGAACATCTCTGAGGCGTCCGGCTCCTCCGGCTCTTCCGCGCCGTAGCGGTTGGGAATGAAGTCGCCGGTGATCATGTCCCGATAGGAGAGACCCGGCCCCACCATGGGGTACACGCCGGCCTCCTTGTCGATGATGACTTCCAGGAAGGCGGGCCCCTCGAAGCCCAGGAATTCTTCGAGGATTCGGGGCACGTCCTCCTTGCGATCCAGTCTCTTGGCCCAGGGGAATCCGTCGGCTTCAGCGCCTTTCACGAAGTCCTTCTTGTGCAAGGACTTGTCGCTGCCCGACAGGCGCCCCTTGAAGAAGAGCCGCTGCCACTGCATCACCATGCCGTCACCGTAGTTGTTCAGCACCATGACCTTGATGGGCAGATCATACGTGGTGACGGTCTCGAGCTCGCCGAGGTTCATGCGCATGCTGCCGTCGCCGTCCACGTCGATGACGAGTTTGTCCGGGCAGGCGAATTGCGCGCCGATGGCGGCTGGCAAACCGAACCCCATCGTGCCCATGCTGCCCGAAGTCAGCCACAGGCGGGGCTCGCGGAAGTCGCAGTACTGCGCAGCCCACATCTGATGTTGGCCCACGCCGGTCGAGACGATTGCTTCGCCCCCGGTGATACGGTTCATGGTCTCGAGCACGTAATGCGGCTGCACGAGCTCACTCTCCCGGTCGTAGTTCAGCGCGTACGTGGACTTGAGGTTGGCGGTCTCGTCGTGCCAGTCGGAGAAGTCTCCAGAAAATCCCATGCTGGAGCCGTGGGCTACGAGCGCATCGAGCGCAGGTTGCATGGGCCCCACATAGTGCCAGTCGGCCCTTTTGACCTTGCTGATCTCCGAGGGGTCGATGTCGAAGTGGAGAACGCGGTGGGCCTTGGCCGCGAAGGCCGCGGGCACGCCCGCCACACGGTCGTCGAAGCGGGCACCCATCGCGATCAGGAGATCGCAGTCGTCCGCGGCGTAGTTGGCGTATGCGGTCCCGTGCATGCCCAGCATGTGGAGCGATAGCGGCCGCGTGGTATCCATGCAGCCCAACCCCATGAGGGTTGTGACGACCGGGATCTCGAAGGTCTCGGCCAGGGCGCGAAGTCCCGGACTCCCGTTCGCCTTGATGACTCCTCCACCCGCGTAGATCAGCGGTCGCTTACTCTCGCCGAGCATTGCGAAGAACTCGGCACAACGCTCTTCACTCAGGGTGTTGCCCTGCACGGCTTCCAGCCGCTGCCGGTAGCCGGGGATCGCCAAGCGGCCTTCACCGCGAAAGGGACCCTCCCAGTTCTGCACGTCTTTGGGAACGTCCACCACCACCGGGCCCGGCCGTCCAGTGCGGGCGATCTCGAAGGCGGTGCGCACGTTTGCTTCCAGTTGCTCCGGGTCCGTCACCAGCAGCACGTGTTTCGCAACGGCGCCCATGATGGCGGTTACCGGTGCCTCCTGGAAGGCGTCGGTCCCGATGGCACCCGTCGGCACCTGCCCGCAAATGATCACTATAGGGATGGAGTCCGCCATGCAGTCGCGGACTGGCGTCACGCAGTTGGTGGCCCCTGGACCCGAGGTCACGATCACTACGCCCACACGCCCGCTGGCGCGCGCATAACCGGCCGCCATGAACCCCGCGCCCTGCTCATTGGCCGGCACGACGAGCGGCATGGGCTCGACTCCGCCTGCGGCGTGCTCTTCGTTGTACCTGAAGACGGCGTCGTAGGTAGGCAGAATCGCCCCGCCACTGTACCCGAATACGGTCGTAACACCTTCGTCGGCAAGCACTTGCACGAGAATCTCCGCGCCGCTCATGATCTGGCCGGAAAGCGGATGCGTCGGGTCTGGCTGCGTTTCGTCCTGAATATTCATGAGGGTTGCAAGCTCAATGAGCGCTAGGCCCATTGCAATAGCTACGCTTCCGGGCGCACCTTCCCGAATGCGCCACATCATCTCCATTTTGCTCGAGAATCAGGCCGGGGCCCTGTCCCGCGTCGCGAACCTCTTTTCGTCCCGGGGCTTCAACATCGAGAGCCTGAACGTCGCGCCCACGGACGACGCGGCGGTTTCGCGACTGACTCTGGTCACGGTGGGCTCGGACGACGCCATCCTTCAGATCGCTAACCAGCTCGGGAAGCTGGTGGACGTCGTGAGCATTGCAGACATGACGGGTCTGGATCATATCGAGCGCGAGCTCGCCCTTTTCAAGGTACGTGCGCCGGAGAATTCGCGAGCGCAGCTGCAGTCGATTCTGGAGGAATTTGGTGGGCAGGTCCTTGGTTACGACGAGGGGCATGGCACTCTGGAGCTGATCGGAAGCGGCCCAGAGATCGACCGCTTCATGGCGGACCTGGCGGACTTGGCCGAGATCGAGTCCGTGGCACGCAGCGGCGTGATCGCAGTGGCCAGGGGCTCACCGATTTTCGACGCCCCTGCGCGGGACTAGTTTCCTCACTCATTAGAATGCCTACGTCCGGCAGAATGCCCGACTCCGGCGACGCGAGCACACAAAGGCACACGAGACATGGCAGAGATTCAGTTTGGCGACGAGTTGGAAAACGTGATCACTCGAGACGAGTGGCCCCTGGACAAAGCCCGCGAGTGCCTCGCGAATGAGACCATCGCGATTCTCGGATATGGCGTTCAGGGACCGGGACAGGCCCTGAACCTCAAGGACAACGGCTTCAACGTGATCGTCGGGCAGCGAAGGGGCACGAGGAGCTGGGACAAGGCCGTCGCCGACGGGTGGGTCGACGGGGAGAACCTCTTCGAGATCGAGGAGGCGGCCAGAAGGGGCGACATCATTCAATACTTGCTGTCCGATGCTGGTCAGATCGCGCAGTGGAGCACTGTCCGGCCTCACCTGACCTCCGGAAAGTGCCTGTACTTCTCACACGGCTTCGCGATCACCTTCAAGGAGGACACGGGGGTCATCCCCCCCGAGGACGTCGATGTGGTGTTGGTCGCGCCCAAGGGTTCGGGCACGTCACTTCGCCGCCTCTTCCTCGCGGGGAAAGGACTGAACTCGAGCTACGCCGTCTTCCAAGACGCGACGGGTCGGGCTCAGGAACGTGTCGTCTCGCTCGGCATCGGAGTTGGCTCCGGCTACTTGTTCGAGACCGACTTCCGCAAGGAGGTGTTGTCCGACCTGACGGGCGAACGCGGCGTGCTCATGGGTGCCATCGCTGGTGTCTTCGAGGCCCAGTTCAACTGCTTGCGAAAGAACGGCCATTCGCCGTCCGAGGCCTTCAACGAAACCGTGGAGGAGCTGACCGAAAGCCTCATGCCGCTCGTCGCCGAGAACGGAATGGACTGGATGTATGCCAACTGTTCGACCACCGCCCAGCGCGGCGCGCTCGATTGGCGCCACCGCTTCAGGGACGCGGTGGCTCCGCTCTTCGACGAGCTGTACCAGAGTGTCAGCTCCGGGGACGAGGCACGCATCGTGATCGAGACCTGCAGCAAGGACGACTACCGGGAGTCGTTGGACAAGGAGCTGGCCGTCCTCGCCGGCGAGGAGATCTGGCGCGCGGGCAAGCAGGTGCGCTCTTTGAGGCCGCGTGCATGAGCACCATCCTCAACCGAGCGTTGATCGGCTTCCTGGCGTCCGACCCAGTGGCCGCGACGAGGTGATCGAACGCCGCAAGCCCCGACTCAGCCCCGTACTCAGCGGCCCGGCCCTCGGGACCGAGCCGTTATCCGCGATCGGGCGGCATATCGCGATTGGTCCGGTCCTCGCGATCGGGCCGCATATCGCGATCGCTTTGACCCTAGCGATTGGCCTGAGCTTCGCTTTCATCCCTGCCCAACTCAGCGGTCAGGCCGAAAGCGAGGCGTCTGCAGCGAGCCCCGGCGTCCCGGACCCGAGCCTCGCCGAGCTGGGTCTCCTGCCGGGGCGACCTCGAATCACGCCGACGAGGACGGAAGCCCCGCCCGTGATCGACGGCATCCTCGACGACGAGGTGTGGCGCACGGCGGCCCACATCACCGAGTTCACACAGCAGTCACCGCTGGATGGTGCTCCGGCCACCGAAGCGACCGACGTCTACATCGCCTACGACTCGGAGTACATCTACTTCGGTTTTCACGCGCACTACGAAGACCCGTCGGTCATGAGGGCCAATCTCGGCGAGCGGGACCGGATGTACTCCGACGACCTCATGACGGTTTACTTCGATACGTTCCTCGACCAGCAGCGGGGCTACGACTTCGACGTCAACGGCTACGGCGTGCAGGGCGACGGAATCATGTCGGCCGCTCGCCGAATCGGTCGTGGCCGTGGCGGCGTCGCGGACGCGATTCCTGTGGCGGATCGGTCCTGGGACGCGTTGTTCGATACCGGCGGCCAGATCGTGGACGACGGATACACCGCCGAGATGGCGATCCCATTCAAGAGCCTTCGCTACCCGACGCCTGCGGTGGGCGAGCCGCACCGGTGGGGATTCCAGATCGTGCGGGAACTGTGGGGCAAGGACCGGGAAAATCAGGTCTGGGCTCCTATGTCTCGAGACGAGACGAGTTTCTTCGCCCAGATGGGACTGCTCGAGGGCATGACCGACCTCTCCACCGCCAGGAACCTCGAGATTCTCCCTACGTTCACCGCCATCCAGTACGGCGACATCGACCCTACCCGACCGGCGTTCGTCAATCAGGACGCCGATCCCGACGCGGGCGTGAACGTCAAGTACGGCATCACCACCAACCTGACCGCCGACTTCACGGTCAACCCCGACTTCTCGCAAATCGAGTCCGATCGGCCTCAGATCGAGGTCAACCAGCGCTTTCCGCTTTTCTTCTCGGAGCTGAGGCCGTTCTTCGTAGAAGGCGCGGAGATCTTCAATGTCCTGGCGCCCGTGACCTTCGTGCATACGCGCACGATCGTCGACCCCGACTATGGCGTGAAGCTGTCCGGGCAGGTGGGCCGGTTCTCGATCGGCGTGCTGACCGCGAACGACCGTGCGCCGGGTAAGGTCGACGACCCGACGGATGCCGCCTTCGAGCAGACAGCACAGACCTTCATCGCGCGGGCGCGCTACGATCTGTATGCCGAGTCCAATATCGGGGCTATCGTCACGGACCGGGAATTCCTCGACAGCTACAGCCGGCTTGTGGGCCTGGACGGGAATTTCCGCTTGAGCCCGACGATCGCCGGGGACTTTCGCGTGGTCGGCTCGAGCTACAGGGACGTAGGTGGCGGAACTCCGGTGGACGGCCACATGCTGGCGACCCGGTGGGGTCAGACCGCTCGCAACCTGCGCTGGTCTCTCTACGCCTACCAGATCTCGCGCGACTTCGACACAGAGGTCGGTTTCGTGCGCCGACGCGACATCCGCAACGTCACGAGCAGCCTGGAATACCGTCTCCGGCCCGAGAGCTGGATCATGGACTGGGGACCGCAGATCACCTACTCGCGCAACTACGACTTCGACGGCGTTCTGCAGGACGAGGACTTCTCAGGGAGCATCAACTTCTCGTTCGCGCGCAGCATCAGCCTGAACGGGAGCTTCAGTCGCGAGATGGAGCGCTTCGGTGGCATCGACTTCAACAAGTCGAGCTTTTCTGCCGGGGGCAACGTCAATACGAGCCGCAGCTACTCGTTCGGTGCCAACTTCTCGATCGGGGACGAGATCTATTACCTCGCGCCCTCCATCGGTCACCAGGTCAACTGGAGCGTGAACGCTACGCTGCGCCCGCTCGACCGATTTCAAACCCGGTTGAGGTGGAGCTCCCGCCGTCTCACGGACCCTGCGAATGGCGACGCGGAGCTGTTCGACGTGACCATCCTTCGCGCAACGACCAACATGCAGTTCACCGAGCGTCTGGGCATGCGCAACATCACGGAGTGGAATACGCAGGACGAGACGTTCGACATGAATGTGCTCTTCAACTACCGCATCAACGCCGGGACCGTGTTCTTCATCGGCTACGATGATCACTACCAGCAAGCGGATCTGATCGAGGGCGATCGCGACGGCGACGGTCTCAGGGAGCAGCTCTTTTACACGAGCGGGCTGCGCCGGACCAACCGGGCGATCTTCATCAAGCTCCAATACCTGCTTCGGTACTGAGCTCGGGGGACTGACGCATGCTCGCCACGGGAGACCGCGCGCCGGATTTCTCACTCCGCTGGCTGGACGGGAGCGAGTGGCGGCTCCAGCAGGCGATGGCCGATGGGCCGCTCCTGCTCGCATTCATGGAAACCGACTGTCCCACCTGCCGGCTCACTCTGCCGTACTTGAAGCGCCTGGCCGGGGCGCTCGGTGCTGACAGCCATCGAGTCGTGGTGGTCTCGCAGGACGGCGCAGAAGAGACCCGCGAGTTGGTGGAGGCTTACGGCGTGACCTTCCCGGTGCTGCTGGACGCTGATCTGGACGTGTCCCGCAGCTACGATCCGCCCGCGGTGCCGGCGCTGTTCCTACTGGGCGAGGCGGGCCAGATCGAGTTCTGCGAGGTGGGCTTCAGCAAGGGAGATCTCAACTCGGTGGCAGCGAGCATGCTCTCGAGCCTGGACCTTCGTGCAACCACTGTGGCGGAGCTCGACGACGGCGCCCCGCTGACGAAGCCTGGGTGCTCGTCGCGCCACCTCGAGGCCGCGCTGGCAGCCACACTCGCTGAAGCCGACGGAGCCGAGCAACCTCGAGAGCCTTCGCCCGAGCCGATCGATCTGCTTCCCGAGAGCGCACCGCGCGCCACACGCTTCGTGTTGGCCGAGGACGAAGATCCATACGAGTATTGCATGAAGGCGGGCTTTTCGCCGTTCCTTCCAGTGGTGCCGCCTACCGAACAACGCGTCGACGCCATGCTCGCAGCGATCCCACACCCACCGGAACGTGTCGTGGGGCTGGTGCCGCCCTGCTATGGGGCCGCCACCATCGAGAAGATCGCCGCAAACGCGGTGATGGCGGGGTGTAAACCCGAATACCTGGAGGTTCTCCTCCCTGTGGTCCGGGCGGCTTGCGACGAGCGCTTCAATTTGCATGGCGTGCAAGCGACCACGAATTCCGCCACTCCGTTGATCATGCTCAGTGGGCCGGCCGCCGAACGCTTGGGTTTCGCGAGCGGTGCGGGGGTCTTCGGTAACGTGGCTCGCGCCAACAGCTCCGTCGGCCGGGCGCTGCAGCTCATGATGGCGAACCTGGGCGGTGCGCTGCCCGGAGAGATCGACATGGCGGCGCTGGGCAACCCCGGACGCTTTTCATACTGCGTGGCCGAGAATCACGAGCACAGCCCGTGGCAGCCGCTGCACGAAGATCTCGGTTTTGACTCCGACGACAGTACGGTCACGCTCTTCGCGGCGGGTGGGCTCATGGAGGTGAGCGAACACACGGCGCGAACCGCGGCGGGCGTGCTGCGCACGATCGCGGCCACGCTGGCCATGGTCTGGAGCTGGAGGAGGTGCCTACGCGTCGAGGCGGTGCTGGTATTGTGCCCGGAGCACGCGGCGACCGTGAGCGCCGACGGGTTCTCCAAGAGCGACGTACGCGACTTCCTCTTCGAAAACACCGGCGTGCCCGTGCGCGCCTTCGAGTACGAGGGTACGGAGGGGAGCCAGGCGCTTGGGCACTACCAAGAGGTCCTGATCGACGGTGAGCCCCACTATCGCAAGTTCAAGGACCCGTCGCAGATTCACATCATCGTGGCAGGCGGCACGGCCGGAAAATTCTCCGGAGTTTTGCCGGGCTGGTTGGCGGGCGAGGGCGGCTCTCAGAGCGTGACCTACCCGGTCAAGCGGTAATATGGGCACGGACAAGCAACAGGAGATCGCATGCCTACATTGGTAAGCCCGCTCGACGAGCGCTCCCGAGAAGCGCAGCCCGCTGCGCCCCGGCTCGACACGCTGGAGGGAAAGAGGCTCGCTCTGCTCGACATCAGCAAGCCTCAAGGGAAGGAATTCCTGGACCGGTTACAACACCTGCTCGAGCAACGGTACGGAGTCGCGGAGATCGTTAGGGAGATCAAGCCGACCTATACCAAGCCCGCTCCCGGAGCGCTGCTCGAGAAGCTCGCCTTCGTAGACGGGGTGATCGAAGCCCTGGCTGACTGAGGCTCCTGCACAACGTGCAGTTTGCACGACAGCGTTCGACTCGAAGAAGCCGGAATCCCCGCCGTGCCTTTGGCCACGGAAGAGTTCCGCACCGCTGCCAGGGTGCAGGCGAGCCGCCTGGGACGACCCGACCTGGAAGCCGTCTTCGTCCCGCATCCCATACAGGATCAGACTCTGAAGGAGATCGAGGCTCGGGCGGACGATGTGATCGAGCAGGTCGTGGCGCGGCTCACTGGTCGCGGGGACTCCTAGACCGTGCACCGTGCACCGTGCACCGTGGCGACGGTGTTCTTCGAGTGCCGACTTCTGCGCCTGGGCGGGATGCTAGGCGGCGAGTCGGGCCCGCTCGACCAACACGTCGCGGCCGGCAGCATCATCGTCGCGGCCAAGTCGAGCGAGGGCGCCTCCGCGGCTTGGGCGGCGAAGGCTAGCGCCACCGAAGCGCAAGAGTCGCTCTAGCGAACAAGCGCCAGACGAAAGCCGATGAACGCACGCCGAGCTCCTGGGTCCGCGCGCCCGCGCATGGCAGCGCGCACGCCGCTCTGGCCGTCCCGAAACGAGCCGCCGCGCATGATCCACAGCGCTTCCGCTTCGAGGCCTTCTCCGTCGTCGGTCGCGTCGTAGGGGTAGGGCTGATCCGGGCTCCGGGTCCACTCCCAGACATTGCCGGCCATGTCGGCGAGGCCAAAAGGACATTCGGGGCATTCGTAGCTGCCCACCGGCACCGCGCTCCTGGAGCTGTAGTTCGCACGGTCTTGCCTCGGCTCGCTCCCCCACGGGTACAAGCGACCGTCGACGCCCCGGGCCGCCTTCTCCCACTCGGCCTCCGTCGGCAACGTGATCCTCCACCCGTCGCTGAGTAAGGCCCTTAGTTGTGGCGGCGTGGCTGAGGACTCCCTGAGCGTCGCGTCGATCCAGCCGGCGTAGGCGAGCGCATCCGGCCAGGAGACAAAGGCGGCGGGATGATCGGGAGGCGTCTGAAGCGCCTGGGCTTGGATCGCGCCCGCTGTGGCCACCAGGAAGGCGCTCATTTGAGCGACGGTGACTTCGTACCGCGCCAAGTAAAAGGCTGGCAGGTCGACGATTCCCTGCGCGCTCGTGCTGGACCAGCGCTCGATGTCGAAGGCGTCCGGATCCACGCTCGCGTCGCTGCCCATCACGAACGGTCCGGCCGGAATTTCCACGAAGCCGAGCAGCTCTTCGTCGGGGAGAAACCAGGCGCCCGCTCGAAAGCCTTCCACGTTGCCTGTTGCGGTGGGAGGTCGCGCGTCCATCGCAAGCTCTGTCGGCGGACCTTGCGAGAGTCGCAGCGCGATCCAGACAGCAGCCACGATCGCCAAGAAGGCGAGCGGAACCCCGCCTTTCATCTGCTGCACGCGAAGGCCCAGTCGTGATCACACGCGCGCGCGTATAAGCCCGGCTCGGACATCTCCATCAAGTTCTGGCCCGCCTCGCGCAGCAGCAGTCTGAGATCGAGAGGACGGGGGTCGCTGCGATTGAGGCCGTCGGGGTCCAGCAGATTGACGCACGCGGCCTGGAATCGGATTTCGCATGCACGCGCCAGATAGCCCCGCGCTAGCTCGGAGTCGGGCGCCACGGCCACCCCCCGCCTGAAGTGCACGCCTAGCTCGTTGCAGGCCCACGCAGAGTTGTCGCCACAATATGTGGTCTCCAACTGGATCAGGCGGCTGCACGCGTTGGCGCGATCGTGGGCGCACGCCTGTTCCCAGAACGGCAGGCTGTCGCCGGTATGCTTCCCGTCGGTCTTGCCCATCGCCGTCATCGCGGCGAAGAAGACGATCCAGGCCGCCATGTGGGCCAAGTTGGAGGTCAGGGGAGCCCATTCAATGCGCAACCGCGCCAGCGCGGGGCTCTCCCGCGCGATCTGGACCAAGCTGTCGATCCCGCGAACACTGAGGTTCAAGAGAGGCACGGCCAACAGCTTGTCGTAGAACGTCGGCGCCCCGGCAGCCCCCAGGATCATGTAGAGCCCGAACACGCCCGCACCGTACAGCGCCCCGAAGAGGAGCTTTCCAGGCGGTGTGCGTGGCGAAGTCGACGGGTCGGTGATCAGTAGATGGAGGCCGAGGAAGACCGCAGCGGGGATGTCGGAGTCCAGGAAATAGGGGACCCCGGTCAGGGACGCATAAAGCGCGCTCAATGCGAACAGCACGACAGCGGCGGAGCCTGCGACCAGCGTGATCGAGAAGAAGTACATCACGACCAGGCCCAGCAGGAACAGGTACAGGTAGATCAGCGGCGCGAGCGTGAGCGTCGACGCAATGTCCTGTCCCCAGGTGAGGTGCGTGGTGCCCGTAGTGATGAGCACGAGCGAGAAGAGCCCGAGCGCGAAGGCGGAAGGGTTGAAGATGTGCACGTTCCGCCCCTCGCGGTGCCAGCGCACGAACTCCTTACCGAGAAACCCGACCGCGATCATCAGGAACTGCAGGTAGAACCAATCGTCCCTGAACCAGAGGAAGAGGTTGATGCTGAAGATGATGGGGAAGGGCCCGAAGCCGAGCACGTACTTCTCACGCCGCGACCACGTGAGCAGCATGTCGAAGACGTAGGCGAACACGAGCTGCGCGGCCAGCAGCACAGCGAAGTCGTAGACGGGTCGCCAGTACCATCCCCAGTAGGCAAACACCGCGACCTGGACCATCGCCTGCACGTAGTGCTGCGGCCGAAGAACGCTCTCGAGCGACCGGCCTACTGATGCGCCGCGGAGTCGCAGGAAGAGCACGGTCTGCCAGATCAGTAGCGCGCCCGATGCACCCCAGAACGACCAGGCGAGACGCAGGTTGACTTGCACGCGCGGCAACAGAGAAAGCGTGAGCAGACCGAGCGTCAGCGCTAGCGGCAGATAGAGCGCACGCCGCGTGGTCGGTGTCGGCGTCGGCGTCGGCGTAACCGGAGCTTTCGCGGAGCGCCGTCGGCGGCGGGCAGCTGCCATGGAGTCTCAGGTGGTGGGGATGCGTGCCGGCAGTCTACCAGATCGTCATCGATTCTTCGAACAGGGAGGTTAGCTCCGCCTCACCCGCCGGCCGTGGCGACAGCTTGGTCACGCGGTGCTGAGGCAACGTGCCTTGCACGAGCGCCGGGATGTCGTCCGTTGTATAACCCACGGCTGCGAGACCGTTGGGGACGCCCAGCGTGCGCATGAAGTGGATGACGCGCTCGGCCAAGACTTCGCCCGCCTCGCTTGGGCTGGCGTCCGACACATCTGCGCCCAGCGCCTCGGCGCCGCGCAAGTGCCGCTCCGGATTCGCTGAGGCGGTGAAGCGCACGACTGCGGGCGTGTTGAGGATCACGGAGATGCCGTGCGGCACCATCGCGTGGTCGACCACGTAGCCATCGGGTCGGTGGCCACGAACCATGCCCGCGACGGGGTAGGACATCCCGTGCGGTAGGTGGACGCCCGCGTTTCCGAAGCCGATGCCGGCGATTGCCGCCGCCAGCAGCATTTGCGCCCGTGCCTCTTCGTCACTGGGATCCGCGTACGCGCGGGGCAGAAACTCGGCCATGAGCTCGAGCGCGCGTATCGCCCAGATGTCGCTGACCGGATTCGAGCCCTGGTACGCGGGGCGCTCCAACGGCCGAGCCGGCATGGGGCGCTCATCGAACGGCATCGCGGTGTAGGATTCCAGCGCGTGGCTGAGCACGTCCAACCCGGTCGCCGCGGCCACCGCGGGTGGAAGCGTGCGCGTATTGTCCGAATCCACGATGCCCAGGGTCGGCTTCAGGTACCGGTGCGCGATGCCCGTCTTGGCCTTTTTCTCTACGTAGTCGAAGATGGCCACGCCCGTCGTTTCGCTGCCAGTGCCCGCGGTTGTCGGGACCGCGATCAGCGGCTTGAGCGGCCCTGGGATGGGGTGGCCGAGGCCGATGGGAGCGTTGACGTAGTCGAAGAAGTCCGAGGGATGGGTGGAATAGAGGTTGGCCGCTTTCGCGGTGTCGATCGTGCTGCCGCCACCCACGGCGACGAAGGAATCGAAACCGCCCTGCGTCGCGCAGTCCGCCGCCGCCTTGAAGCTGGCGTCGGTGGGCTCGATGGAGAGATCGTCGAAGACCTCGAAGCCGATGTCGTTCTGCTTGAGGGACTCGAGCACGGTGTGCCCCACGGGGTGATCGCGCAGCGCCGGATCGATGACCAGCATGGTCCGGCGGGCCTTCAGGTCCACGAGATCCATCCCGATCTCGCGAGTGATCCCGCGTCCGAACCGGATGTTGGACGCCGCCATCTGAAAGGCGGTATCGCGTTCCGTGGGCATCAATCACCTCCGTCTCTATGGCTGTTGGTCAGGTTGTGAGCGGTCCGCAAATGCATCGCAGTGGGTCGCGCGAGCCGCGCGGTCCTGTCAGGTTGGCTCGATTCGCTCCCCAACGCGAGGGCTCAAGGTGATACGAGACGTGGACAGACGGTTGATCTATGCGCTGCTCTGCGCATGTGTACCGCTGCTCATCCTGCTTCTGATAGGAGTCTTCTCACCGGCACCACCCGAGCTGGTTCCGACGCCGCATCCCGATTTCGACCCGATGTTGAGCAGCGGCAGCGGCGCCCCTGGTGGACCATTGGTGATTCTGGCCGGGTTGGTCACGGGTATCCTGGTCATCCTGATGATCGGGATTTGCCTGCTGATCGGGGTGCGGGAGACGGCGAAATCGCTGCGTAGATGGGTCGTCGCGGGAACCGTCGTCTACATGATGGTCTTTGGCGCGCTCATGCTCAGCTACCTCGAGTTCCTGCAGGGTGGCCCGCTCGTGATCTTCGGCGGACTGCCCGCGCCCAGCGCCTGGATGCTTTACGGGGTCTGGCTCTTTCCCTGGGTCTTCATCATCGCTTTCGTCGTCACCTTCGACGACGTGTATTTCCCCCCCGAGTCCGAAGCCCGGTTCCGTGAACTGCTGAACGCGAAGGAGCAGCGCTGATGGACCGTGCGACCGTGACGCTCATTTCGGTAGGCGTCTATCTCGCGATTTGCATCGGCGTAGGGTGGTGGGCGATGCGCCGCACCAAGTCGAGCCACGACTTCTTCATGGCCGGCCGCAATCTCGGCGTTTTCCTCACGGCGTTTGCCGTCTTTTCGAGCACCATGAGCGGGTTCGGGTTCGTGGGTGGACCGGGCCTCGTGTACCAGATGGGCATGAGCTCGCTCTGGATCGTCGCCGCGACCATGGCGGGGCCCGCCATCATGTTCGCGCTGGTCGCCAAAAGGGTCCGTTTGCTGGGCGAGCTTCGGGACTGCGTGTCGCTGCCCGACGTGGTGGCGGCTCGCTACAACAGCGAGACTGTGCGCGCGTTGATGGCCGTGGTCGTTCTGCTTGGCGTCATGGGTTACCTCGCGACCCAGATCCTCGCGATGGCGATAGTCCTCCAGGACGTGCTCCGCGACGCGAACGTCTTCCCCGGCATCAGCATCGAAGCGACCGTGGCTGTGTCCACCGCGGTCCTGGTCTTCTACACCGTGACCGGCGGCATCATCGCGTCGGTCTACACCGACCTGATCCAGGGCGCGATCATGGTGGTTGCCGCGGTGCTGGTCTTCGTCACCGTCTTAGGCACGTTCGACGGCGGCATGGCGGAGATGAGCCAAGTCATCGCTGCCGACGACCGCGAGGCGATGGGGCCGTGGGGGACCCTGGGCATGTTCGGTGGACTGTCCTGGATGCTGGTATTTGCGCTCGGGACCGCCGGACAGCCGCACGTCATCACCAAGTACATGATGCTCAAGAACGTCAAGGACATTAAGCGGGTGGTTCCACTCGGCGCGTTGGCCTACGGCGTGGCCGCGCTGCTCTGGATCGGACTGGGCATCTCGATGCGCGCGCTGGTCTTGAGCGGCGGGCACGATCCGCTCATGACCCCCGACGCGGCCGCGTCCGCGTTCCTGCAGTCGTTCGCGCACCCCTTGCTGGCTGGGGTCGTGTTTGCTGCGCTGCTGGCGGCCATCATGTCGACCGCGGATGGTTTCCTCAACATCGGGACCGCCGCCGTGATCCATGATTTCCCCGTCGCCTTTGGCGGTCGCCCAGTCCAGAATGAGCTGCTCTGGGCGAGGGTGACCACCGTCGGGATCGCGATCGTCGCAGCGCTCTTCGCGCTCTACAGCGGGGACCTGGTCGCGCTGCTCGGCGCTTTCGGGTGGGGCACGTTCGCTGCGGCGATCGTGCCGGTGATTGCCATCGGGTTGAACTGGAAGGGGGCGACCGCCACCGCGGCGACTTATGCGATCGCCAGCAGCCTCGTGGTCAACTTCGGCGTGCGCATTACAGGAGTGTCGATGCCCTACGGGGTCGACGTGGGCGCAGCATCGCTGGTGGTGTCCTTGACGCTCTTCCTGGGCATCTCGCTGTTGAGCACTCCGGATGAGCTCGACGCCGACGTCGAAGCAGTCATGGAGATGTGATGAGCGCTGCGAGTATCCTCCGCTCGGCATCGAGTCTTCGAGCCCTTCTTCACCACCAAAGGCGTAGGCGAAGGAACTGGACTCGGTCTTTCCGTGGCGCATGGCATTGTGGCCGAGCATGGAGGAGCGTTGACGGTTGAGAGCGAGCTGGGGAAGGGCACGACCTTCGTCGTCTACTTGCCGGCGGTGGAGGCGGAAGTGGAGCCCACGCTGGCTGACGTGCAGCACGGCGTGTTGATCGCGGGCAGAGCGCTGTTCGTCGATGACGACCACGCGGTCGCGGCGGTGGCCGAAGCCATCTTGGAACGCCTCGGCTTCGAGGTGACAACCCTGGTGGACAGCGAGTAGGCGTTAGCGACGCTGAAGGCCGACCCGCTCGCTTTCGACCTCTTGTTCACCGATCACACCATGCCGAAGATCACCGGCCCGGAGCTCGCCCAAGCCGGGCATGCGCTCAATCCGGACATGGCGATCGTGATCACGAGCGGGTATCGCCTCGCCGACGCCCCCATGGCGAGTCCGGACTTCGAGTAGCTCGGAAAGCCCTTCGGTAAGGCGGACATTGCGCTGGCGGTCGAATGGGCCCGGGCGCGTGCCGGCGACGGGGCCCTGAAGGGCTAGGCGCAGCGTCTTGCCGCTGCCAAGGCTGGCAACCCCTGCCCGCTCTGTGCTAGGTTCCATCGGGCTCTTTAGGTCCAGGGCGCCTCAACGCCGTCCCCCAGATAGGAAGCACCCATGCGCGTCCGTGAAGCCCTCCCCCTCGTGTCGATGTTGGCCCTGACCGCTCTCGTCGCCGCTTGCGCGACGTCAGCTCCCGGAGCCTCTGCAGACTCCCAGTTCGCCAGCCTGGACTCCAGCCCGACGTTCTACGCCGATGTCGTGCCGATCCTGCAACAGAACTGTCAGGTCTGCCACATGGAGAACGGACAGAATCTCGGGGGCATGGTCGCGCCCGTGGCCTTCACCAGCTACGACACGACCAAGGAATGGGCTCCTCGCATCGCGCGCGCCGTGCGCACTCGACAGATGCCTCCTTGGGATGCCGCCCTGGCACACAAGGGCGATTTCTCGAACGAGCGCGTTCTCGAGGACTCGGAGATCGCGACGCTCCTCGCGTGGGCCCAGTCGGGCACCCCAGCGGGCGATCCGGCCGACGCACCGCCGCCGTTGGAGTTCGACATGGCGACGAGCGGCTGGTCAATCGGTGAGCCGGATCTGATCGTGCAGCTCAACGAGCCGTACCTGGTGGCCGACGACGTCGAGGACCAGTACATCAACTTCGACGTTGAGATCACCGCGGAACAGCTTCCGGAGGATCGCTGGATCAAGGCAGTGGAATTCCGGGCCGGTAGCTCCGCTGTCCACCACGTCATCGCAAACCCCATCGGCGGCATCGCGCCGGGCGTCGAACCTCGCGTCTTCCCGGACGGGTACGGGACGGTGCTGCGAAAGGGGACGAGCGTCTCCTTCAACATGCATTATCACAAAGAGCCCGGCGAAGGGACGGCCGTGTGGGACCAGACGAGCGTGGCGATCGTTTTCTACAAGCCCGGTGAGATCATCGAGCACGTAGTCGAAGGCGACGACCTGGGCATGTTCCGCTTCGAGATCCCAGCCAACGACGCCAACTATTCCTTCCACACGGAGGTCACGCTCGACAAGGACGTGAACATCCTGTGGATGCTCCCTCACATGCATCTGCGCGGGAAGGCAGCGCTGTACGAGATCACGTTACCTGGCGGTGAGAAAGAGACCCTCCTGGACGTGCCGACCTACGACTTCAACTGGCAGCATACGTACGCCTTGACCGAGCCGGTCTTCGCTCCCGCGGGCACCAAGATCGATCTCACGCTTTGGTGGGATAACTCGGCCGCCAACCCGCACAACCCCGATCCGAACCGTTCGGTACGCTTCGGGCGGCCCACCACCGACGAGATGGGATTCGGCTTCCTGTCCTACACCCAGGTCGAGCCGCAGCGATTCGTGGCAGGTGAGGAGATCCCCGCGGAACTGGCCGGGCGGAGCGTAGTTGGAGGCGGGAACTAAACGGAGCGCATCTCTCCTCCAGAAGCCGTTCACGCTCGATGACCTGTCACGGCGCATCGACGAGGTCATGCAGCATGGCTCGCGCGTTTGAGCCCCGGCTGTTAATGATGGGCGTGGCTTATTTTCCGCCAACCGGGACGTCCAGCATGAAACGCTTATTCACGGCCCTCTTCGTCGCTGCGCTCTTGCTTCCTGCGCCGAGCCACGCCCAGCAGGAGGAGTCGTACGACTACTTCCGCCCGCAACGTGAAATGATCCAGCACGGGCAACAAGCGATCTTCATGTGCAATGGCTTGTTCACGTCGAATCGCACGCTCGAGCAGGTCTTCGACAAGGAGCTCAGGTACCTTCGTCAGCCGGTGGGGACGTCACGTGGCGGTGATTACGTGGTCGACTGGGAGCGAAAGGCCGTGGCGATCGGAGCCGCGGGTGGCACGCCCGTCATGCGTGCTGCGTTCCGGCAGGGCATCGGCTGTGTGATTCTTGCACCGGACCAGACGTTCGAAGACATCCCGGACCTGCCCGTCATCGACACGCCCCCGCCGCCGGGAGACGCTTCCATGATGCCCTGGCCCGACGGCGACTGGGTGGCGGACAAGTCGTTGCCCTCTAACCTCGACCCCGTAGCGTTGCAGGCCGCATCGGACTGGGCGTTCGATCGCGAGTCAAGCGAACAGGTCACGCTCAGTCTCATCGTCGTCCAAGGCGGCGATATCGTTCATGAGCGCTACGCATCGGGCTTCGACATGTCGACGCGCACGCGCACGTGGTCGACCGCCAAGAGCCTCGCGGTGACCCTCATGGGCATGATGGCCGACGAAGGACGCCTCGGCCTCGACGAGTCCCTGGGCTTGGAGTGGCTGCCTAGGCAGGCGTCGCCCGAGACGGACCCCCGGCACGCGATCACGCTGCGCCACGTGCTCAACATGTCGAGCGGGCTCAACACCGTGGATAGTCGGGGCATGGAGTACGCCACCGGGTCCGGAATGGCGTATTGGGCGGGCTCGAGCTCGGTGCGCGGGGCAGTGAGCCGCGCGTTGATTCGAGAGCCGGGCACGAGCTGGGACTACGAGAACTACGACACGTTGCTCGGCATCCTGGCGATGAAGCTCGCCATTGGCGACGACCAGGCCTACCTCGAGTATCCCCGCAAGGCGCTGCTCGACCGCATCGGCATGCGCAACACGCTCATGAGCGTGGACCGATTCGGCGACTTCATCATGAGCAGCCAGGTCTACACTAACGCGCGTGACCTCGCGCGCTTTGGCATGTTCTACCTGCAGGACGGCGTATGGAACGGCGAGCGGCTGCTTTCGCACGACTGGATCGACTTCGTGCGCACACCGGCTCCGGCGACCGCGGAGGGCGGCAACTTCTACGGAGGGCAGTGGTGGCTCGTGCCGGACGATCGCAACGACGTGCCCAAGAGTGCCTATTCCACTTCAGGCAATCGCGGTCAATACGTGATCGTGGTCCCCTCGCACGACCTGGTGATCGTGCGGCGCGGACTGGACTACGGCCGACAGGGGTTCAACCGGTGGGACCTGACGCGCGAGGTGCTCAAGGCTGTGCGCCCGATCTCGGATGGTGAGGCGCCTTCCTGACCACGCTCGGCCGGGCTCCGGAAAAAACGGTGTACGGTCAGCGTTTACGACCTCCACCGTGTCGGTTTGTAGCGAGGCACTGTATACTCCTAAGCTGCCAAGAGTGTACATAAACCATAGCGCGCGCGTGGGATCTAGCGGAGGGGCCGTGGCTCAAAAGAGGAAGTCCTCATTTGCGATCCCGATGGTCGCATGCGTGGGCGTGGCATTCGCCACCTGTACCGGCCCTGGACAGACAGGTCAGTCGGCGATGCTCGCGGCCACGGCTCACCCGGTGCCCAGCAGCTACGAGGGCGCGAACGCCGTGGTGGGCGCCTACTGCACTCGCTGTCACAGCGATCGTATGCGCCGTGGAGAGCTCGTGCTCGAGGGCTTCGACCTGGCGAACGCTCCGCAGAACGCAGAGGCGGTCGAGAAGATGATCCGCAAGCTGCGCGCGGGCATGATGCCGCCCTCGGGCGCCAGCCGGCCGGAAGACGCGATTCTTCAGGCGGTTGCGACCGAATTGGAAACCACGATCGATCGCGCCGCTGCGCGGAACCCGAACCCTGGCGCGCGTACGTTCCAGCGTCTCAACCGGGCTGAATACCGGGCTGCGATTCGCGACGTGCTGGGACTCGAGGTGGACGTGAGCAGCTTCCTGCCGCTCGATACCAAGAGCGGCAACTTCGACAACATCGCCGACGTGCAGACGCCGTCGACGACCGTCATGGAGGGCTATCTGCGGGCCGCCGGCCAGATCGTTCGGATCGCTCTGGGCGATCCGGACGCCGAGGTCAGCAACACGATCTACCGGGTTCCCCGTGTTCAGTCACAGAAGGAGCGCGTCGAGAACGCACCGTTCGGGACGCGGGGCGGCCTCTCGATCGTGCACAACTTCCCCGCGGACGGGAAATACGTGTTCCACATCATGCCCTATGCCGCGGTCGAGGGTGAGGTCTTCGCGAGGCCTTACGGCTATGAGCAGATCGAAGTCTCCATCGACGGGAAGCGCGTGGCGCTGCTGCCCATCGACCGCTGGATGTCGGAGTCCGAGCCCTCGGGCCTGAACATCCGCACCGATTCGCTCCAGGTCACCGCGGGGCCGAAGCGCGTGACCGCCGCTTTCGTGCGCCAGTACGAGGGCGTCGTGGACGACCTGATTCGCCCGATCGATCATACCCTGGCCGATGGGCAGATCGGTATCGGGCTCGGCGTGACCACCCAGCACCATCTGCAGCGCATGACGATCCTGGGCCCGTTCGAGGTCACGGGCGTGTCCGAGACTCCGACGCGGAGGATGGTTTTCAGCTGCCGCCCGACGTCGTCGGATGAAGCTCGGCCGTGTGCTCGGGAGATCGTCGCACGCATGGCCGCAAAGGCGTACCGGCGTCCAGTGAGGCAAAACGACGTCGACGGTCTCATGACGTTCTACGATCGCGGTGCATCGGACGGAGGTTTCGAGGGCGGCATTCGCACCGCTCTGCAGGCGATGTTGACCAGCCCGCACTTCCTCTTCCGCATGGAAGAGCGCCCCGCCAACGTGCGGCCGGGCGATATCTATCGCATCAGCGACATCGATCTGGCGTCTAGACTCTCGTTCTTCCTCTGGGGCTCGCCGCCCGACGAGCAGCTGCTGCAGCTCGCGCAGGACGGCGATCTGTCGAATTCCTCCGAGATAGAGCGGCAGGTCCGGCGCATGATGGCCGACCCGCGCGCTGAGGCGCTGGCGACGCGCTTCGCGGCGCAGTGGCTCCGGCTCCAGGATCTCGAGAAGGTACAACCCGACGCACTCACGTATCCGTACTTCGACCAGACGCTCGCGGACGCGATGCACCGCGAGACCGAGTTCTTGTTTGCGAACCTGGTCGCGGAAGACCGGTCGGTGCTCGAGCTACTGACCGCCGACTACACTTTTGTGAACGAGCGTCTTGCCCGCCACTACGGGATTCCCGGCGTGACGGGCACTGACTTCCGGCGCGTCTCCTACGTCGACGACACGCGTCGTGGTCTGCTCGGACACGGAAGCATTCTCACGCTGACCTCGCACCCCGACCGTACGTCACCCGTATTGCGCGGCAAGTGGGTGCTAGAAGTGCTGCTCGGCTCACCACCACCACCGCCACCGCCGGATATACCCGCGTTCGAAGAAACCGACGGCGCCAGCGACGGGCGTTTCCTCACGGTTCGTGAGCGCATGGAAGAGCACCGGGCGAACCCCGCCTGCACGTCGTGTCACAAGGTGATCGATCCCATCGGAGTGGCGCTCGAGAACTTCGACGTGACCGGCGCCTGGCGGGAGCGCGACAACGGCAACCTCGTCGATCCGGCGTCCGAGCTGTACGACGGCACACCGTTGGCCGGTCCGGCGGACTTGCGCAACGCGTTGCTCAACCGGCCTGAAGTATTTTTCAGGGTGCTTACCGAGAACTTGATGGCTTACGCGCTGGGCCGCCGTGTCGAATACTACGATATGCCGACCATCCGCTCGATCACACGTGAAGCGGCCAAGAACGACTACAAAATCTCTTCCTTCGTGCTCGGCGTAGTGCAGAGCCCGGCGTTTCTGTCTGCACGGGCGAGCGCCGATCAGGCAGACCAGAACTGACTTGAAAAACTACCTGTTGAACCAACTGCGTAACCTCGAACGAGGTCCGAAGCGATGAACTACATCACCGGAAAGCACATTTCACGCCGCACGATGCTGCAAGGCATGGGCGCGGCCGTGGGCCTTCCTCTGCTCGATGCCATGGTTCCGGCGAACCGTACGTGGGCGTCTACGGAAGCGGGCATGGCTGCCGACAAGACACGCTTGGTATGCATCGAGCAGGTCCACGGGGCGGCCGGATGTAACGATCTCGGCGCTTCGCTGAACTTGTGGTCGCCGGCCAAGACCGGCCGCGACTTCGACCTCTCGCCCACGAGCATGAGGTCGCTCGAGCCGTTCCGTGATTATCTGACCATCGTGTCGGACACCGATTGTCGCGAGGCCGACGCCAAGGCTGCCAAAGAGATCGGAGGAGACCACTTCCGCACCACGGCGGTCTTCCTGACACAGGCACACCCCAAGCAGACCGAGGGCTCGGACGTCTACAGCGGGATTTCGTTCGACCAGTTGTTTGCTCAGCGTTTCGGTGGCGACACGCCGATCCCCTCCATGCAGCTCTCGATCGAGAACGTGGACCAGGCCGGCGGCTGCGCGTACGGATATGCGTGCGTCTACACTGATACCATCAGTTGGGCGTCGCCGACCGAGCCGCTTCCCATGATTCGTGACCCGCGGGCCGTCTTCGAGCAACTGTTCGGCGCCGGGGGCACGCCCGAGCAACGCGCGCAGCGGCTGCAGACCGACGGCAGCATCCTCGACTGGGTGCTGGCCGAGATGAACATGATGCGGCACAAGCTGGGTCCGGAAGACCAACAGCGACTCGATCAGTACTCGAACAACATCCGTGAGCTGGAGCAGCGCATCCAGAGGATCGAGGCGCAGAACGCCAGTGGGGACGAGCGCGAGATTCCCGAGGCGCCCGTCGGCGTCCCGGACTCGTTCGAAGAGCACGTGAAGCTGATGTTCGACCTCAAGGTGCTCGCGTTCATCTCGGACACCACGCGCGTCTTCTCGCTGAAGCTGGGCCGTGACGCGTCGCCCCGCGTCTATCCCGAGGCGGGCACCAACACGCCGTTCCACTCGGCATCGCACCACGGCGGCCGCGCGGATCGCGTGGAGAATTTCGCCAAGCTCAACGCGTACCACGTGTCGATGGTTCCGTACTTCCTGCAGCAGCTTCAGGATTACCAGGAGGGTGACTCGAATCTGCTCGACAAGACGATGGTGATGTACGGCTCCGCGATGGCGGACAGCAATCTCCACAACCACATCCGCTGCCCGCTCTTCTTGGCCGGCGGCGCCAACGGCATGCTCAAGGGCGGCGAGCATTTGCGCGCGCCCATCGGCACTCCGATGGCCAATGTCTATCTCGACCTTCTTCACAGGATGGGGCTCGACGACTTGAAATCCTTCGGCAACAGCACGGGCACATTCTCTGTCTGAGTAGGGCCTCGCGCGGGAGCACGAAATGTCGGCTGCACGAATGAAGGCCAGTTTCCACATGGGGTCGATCGTAGCCTTGAGCTTGCTGCTCGTGGCTGCCACTCCGGCCGATTCGCCTGTTGCGGACGCCGCGCAGCGCGGCGATCTCGAGGCCGTGCGCACGCTTCTGCGCGACGGCGCAGACGCCAACGGAGCGCAAGCGGACGGTACCACAGCGCTGCACTGGGCCGCGATGAACGACGATGTACAGATCGTCGAGGTGCTGCTGTACGCCGGTGCGACCGTGAAGCCGACCACGCGACTCGGTGGTTATACGCCGCTGCACTTGGCCAGCCGGAGCGGTCACGGTGACGTAGTGCGCGCGCTGCTCGAAGGCGGAGCCAATGCGAACGGCTTCACCAATACGGGAGTCAGCGCGCTTCACTTCGCAGCTCAGGCCAACTCGGCCGGGACTATCGGCGCGCTCGTTGAGCACGGCGCGGACGTCGACTCACGCGATACCCACTCCAGCCGCACGCCTCTGATGTTCGCCGCCGTCAGCAACTCGACCGCCGCCATGCAGGCGCTCATCGACGCCGGCGCGGACATGTCCGCGGCGACGAACATCAAGGACTACGAGCAGATCTCGGAGGCTAATAGCAAGGACCGCGCGCGCCGCACCGCCGTGATCAACGCCGGGCTGCCGCCCGATCAGCGCCCCGCAGCCCGACGTGGGGGTGGAGCGCCGCCACAGGCCGCCGCCGGTAGAGCCGCCAAACCGGCCGCGACCACGCCTGACCCGGATGCGAAGCCCGACCCGGCCGAGACAGCCGATCCGGACGAGAAGCCCGAGCCCGACGCCGCGGCCGATCCGGACGAGAAGCCTCACGCGGACACGCCATCCGAGCAGCCCCACGCGGACGAGCCAGCGGACGGGTCAGCCCCGAAGCCGCACGCGGACGGGTCAGCCGACTCGGACACCGCGAAGCCGGAAGAGCCAGGTGAGCCGCCGATCAAAGCGCTGTCCTCCACTCAGCAGATCGGCAAACAAGGCGGCTTCACCGCGCTGCACTACGCGGCGCGTGAGGGCCACCGCGATGCCGCCCGACTTCTGGTCGCGTCGGGCGCGGACATCGATCAGGTCACCGGGGGTGACGAGTCGAGCCCGCTTCTGGTAGCCGTGATCAACGGCCACTACGACTTGGCCACCGAGTTCGTGGAACAGGGCGCTGATCCGAACCTGGTCAGCGACGATGGCGCGGGTCCGCTCTTCGCGACGCTCAACATCGAGTGGTCGCTGCGCACCTGGTATCCGCAGCCGGGTGCGTTTCGGCGGCAGTCCACTTCGTACATGGACCTCACTCGGTCTTTGCTCGAGGCGGGTGCCGATCCGAACCAACGCACGTCGACGCATATCTGGTACGCCGCGTACAACGCGGGGCGCATGGGCGTGGACTTCACCGGCGCGACGCCGTTTTGGCGCGCCGCTTACGCCGCCGACGTGACCGCAATGAAGCTGCTCGTGGCCCACGGCGCCGACCCCGACATCTGGACGATCAAGCTTCCCGCGCGCCAGCGCTTCAACCGTGATCCCGACATTCCGAACAACCCGGTGAACGACGAGCCGGAGCCGCTCGATCCGTCGGGCCTGCCGCCGGTACCGGTGGGTGGGCACGGCATCCACCCCATGCACGCGGCGGCGGGTGTCGGCTTCGGCACGTCCCGCGTGGCGCAGCAGCACCGCAGCGTGCCCGACGGGTGGTTGCCGTCGATGAAGTACTTCATCGAGGAGCTGGGTGTCAATCCCAACCTGCGCGACCAGGACGGTTTCACCGTGCTGCACCACTCCGCCGCGCGTGGCGACAGCGAGACGGTTCGGTACCTGGTCGGCCAGGGAGCCGACGTCACTTTGATCAGCAGGCGCGGTCAGACCACCGCCGACATGGCGAACAGCCCGGAGCAGCGCGCCCAGCCGCACCCTGCGACTGTGGCGCTGCTGGAAAAGCTCGGCTCGAAGAACAACCACCAATGCAGGTCGTGCGGAGAAGGCAGGGGCAACTGAGCCTTTTCTCGACGCGACTGGAGCGAACATGAAACGGCACCTGTCTGCGCTTGCCGCGCTGACGGTTCTTCTCGTCCCCGTGGGCCTCGAAGCTCAGGACACGGATTGGAACCGCTACACCTTGCAGGGCCTCGGCGGCGTGTTCGTACGCGCCGAGGCGGACGCGGCGTGTGAGAGCGCCGGCGTCACGGGCTCGTCGCTGTTGGCCGAGTCCGCTGTGAAGCTCATCGAGGCCGACGTCGATGTGCTCACCGAGCAGCAGATGCTCGAGAATGCAGGACTGCCGGAGGTGCGCATCACCGTCGAGTGCGCGGTAGGCGCCGGCAACGGGACCGCGGGCACACTCGCTTATGGCGTGTCGGTGCGCGTTCAACAGTCCGCGCAGATGATCCGGGATACTCAGGTCACGCTGCCTGAAGCGGTCACCTGGTACGCCACCGAGATCGGCGTCGCGAGCGCCGAAGACGCGGCCGACGCGCTCGCGGCCGCAATCGACGGCAAGATCGCGGAGTTCGCGGCTGCCTACGTGGCGGCCAATACCGAAGAGGGCGGCAACTAGCCGCTGTTCTCGGCGCTACTCGGCTTTCAGCACCCCCTTGATGGGGTGTCGATGCGCGTCGCACGCCACGCGGGCATCAGACTCGCGTGTACCGCGCCTACGCGGTGATTACGCCAACGTCCTTCGACGTGCGCCTCGCGCGCGTCGCCAGACTGATGCGCAGCGCGCTGTCGACTCGCGCCAGGAGCTGGATCGGGCCGACAGGCTTTTTGACGAAATCCATGGCGCCGGCCTTGAGCGCCTGCCGCAGCTCGTCGACCTCTCCTGTTCCGGCGGTCAGCATTACGATCGGGATGTCCATCGTGTTTGCATTCGCCTTGAGCTGACGGATCGCTGTGAGCCCGTCCATGACGGGCATGTCCCCGTCCATGACGATGACATCAGGGCTTGCTTCCTCGGCACGACGCAGTGCCTCCTCACCGTTGGCGGCCGTTATGATCTCCGGCTTTTGGGAAAGCGTCGAAAGGACTCCCTCGACGAACGAGAGCACGGAGGGATTGTCGTCTACGGCCAACAGGACCGGACGTGAGGCTGTTTCTTCGCTAGGCATGGATGCTATTGACCCCCGTCTCACGGATGCAACTCCGCGTTGTACTTTGGGCGGTGCTTGGCCACTACCTGTTAGTTTCGGCACTTCTGCGCGCGGCTTGAAAGGACCTTAAGAATGCTCTGCGGTCCTCTGCGGATCAGGGCATAGGTAGAACTACGAATTGTCCCCGTCCGGCGGTGGGCCTACCCTGTTTCTCGCCCATGATCAGCCCACGTCCCCTGCGTTCGACCGATATAAGGAAAATGTCGCTCCCGATTTGCGGTTCGCTCCACACTGTGAAGAGGCCATGCCCTGACAGGCGGGCCGCCAGGTGAGCCGTCTCGGCGTCGTCCTGCTCGCGTTTGGCGAGCCTGAGGGGTCGGACCCCGCGTTGGTGATTGACTTCTTGGAGCGCATTTTCCTCGCGAACCGCAGGCTGGAACCCGGTTCCGGCGCAGAACGGGCGCGGCAACTCGCCGAGGCCCGCGCACCCGGACTCATGGAGGCGTACCAGAAGATCGGCGGCTCCCCGATGAACGCACATGCGCATGCGCACGGGGAGGCCCTCGAGGTAGCGCTGGAGGCACGAGGGCACCGGGCGCGCGTCTTCGTCGGAACCCAGTTCACGACCCCGACCATCTCGGACGCTTTGCAACGCTGTCGCGAGAGCGGAGTCGATCAACTGGTAGCGCTTCCTTTGTACCCCGTCAGCGGGCCAACCACCACGGTGGCCGCGCTGGACACCGTGTGCGAGCAGCTCCGCGAGCTGTCGTGGACCGTGGAGACGGCGTTCATAGGGGGTTGGCACCGCAATGCGAAATACGTGGAGCTGCGAGCCGACGGCATCCGGAGGGTAATGACCGAGCGTGGGCTCGACGCGCAGGACCCTGATGTGTGCTTATACTTCTCGGCGCATGGCACTCCGATCTCCTATTTGGAGGAGGGGAGCCAGTACCAGGAGCATGTGGAGGAGTCGTGCCGATTGATCGCGGATGCCGTTGCAGTGGATCGGTACGAGCTCGGATACCAGAACCATACGAACCGGACCAAAGTGGAATGGACCGAGCCCTCGAACCAAGACTTGATGCCGACGCTTGAAGCCGATGACGTGGTGGTCGTCCCGGTGAGCTTCGTCCACGAGCAGTCGGAGACTCTGGATGAGCTCGACCTCGAGCTGCGCGAATTGGTTGAGCAGCTGGGCATGGGATTCCACCGCGTGGCGACCCCTCACGATCATCCGGACATGGGCGCCGTGCTGGCCGATCTCGTAATCGACGCGCTGAACGCGAGCGCTGGTGCGCCGTTGGCGCACGTGGGCGCCTCGTCATGAGCGAACGCACACGGTCGGCTGGGGATGAGTCGGTGGGCACCGATCCGCGATCGGGTGTAGCGGAAGCGCCCCACGGCCTCACCCCGCACCGTGACGACGTCGAGCCGGCGCTCACCGAGTTGTGCGTGGGCACGAGCCTACGGGTCGCGTCAATGGAGTTCCTGGAGGCCGCCGTGACCATCGTGCAGCAGGCGATGGGAGGCTCCGACGCCCATGCGGAGGATGGCGCGGTCTGCCTCAGGCCGTCCCACATGGCGGTGGTGAGCACCTGCAATCGCGTGGAGTTCTACCTGGCGGTCGAGACCGACACGATCGACGAGATGATTCACGGGATCCGCTCTGAGATATTCCAGAAGGCCGCGAGCTCGGTGGACCTGGACTCGGAACAGCTGGTCTACGTGCTTCGCGGTTCAGACGCGGTGCGGCATCTGTGCAGGGTCGCCGCCGGACTCGACTCGCTCGCGATCGGGGAGCACGAGATCGCGGGTCAAGTGTCGCGTGGGTTCGCGCGCACGGTCGATACCGAAGGCTGGAACGTCGCGCTGATTGCCATGGCCGAGGCCGCCCGACGCGCGAGTAGACGCGCACGAAAAGAGACCGGAATCGGTCGGGGACGCATCAGCCTCAGCTCGGTGGCCATCGAGCTCGCCGAGCGCGAACTGGAGTCTCTGGACGGCAAGAACGTGCTGGTCGTCGGCGCCGGCAAAGTCGGACGCCTAGCGTGCGCTTCGATCGAGAAGGCCGGCGGTGCCGTGCTGACGGTCGCGAACCGTGGTGCCGAGCGCGCGGGTGCGTTGGCCGAGGACTTCGGCGGCTACGCGGCCCAGTTGGGAGAGATCTCCTCGCTGCTGCAGGACAGCGACGTGGTTTTCGCCACCACGGGCTCGCTGGAGCCGATTTTGACGCTCGACCTCGTGGCGCAGGCCACACGAGGACGTGCGCCGGACCGGCCGCTCATCATCGTCGACCTGGCCGTTCCACGCGATGTCGAGCCAGCGGTAGGCGAGCTCGAAGGCGTGCGACTTTTCGGGCTCGGCGACCTTCGCGCGGTGAGTGACGCCAACCTCGAGGGACGGCGCCGAGACGTCGGATTGGCCGAGGTCATCGTGGAGCAGGAGGTGGCTCAGTACGATCAGGCTCGGGCCATCAGGCGCGTGCAGCCCGTGCTTGCTGCGTTCTGGCAGCGGGCCGAGGGGTTACGCGAGAGCGAGATCGAGCGACTGTTCGGCGAATTCGAGGGCATCGACCCCGAAACCCGGAGCCGCATCGAGCACTTCAGCGGTGCGCTGGTGCGCAAGCTCCTGCACGAACCGTCGCTGCGCCTGCGATCGGCATCTGCCGACGGTCACTTCCACGAGTATTCCAAGGTTGTGCGACAGCTCTTCGCTCTCGACGAAGAGAAGTAGAAGGCCGACATGCCAACGGCCTTCCGAGGGGCACTCCTACTCGGAACGCGTTCGTCTGCGCTGGCTCTTTGGCAGACCGATGACGTTTGCAGACGCCTGATGGAGGTTTCCCCGAGCCTCGCAGTTCGCGCCGTGCCGCTCTCCACGCTCGGAGATCGCGAGGTGGATGCTGTGCTGTCGGATCTGGGGGGCGCGGCGTTCTCGTCCGAGATCGACCGGGCGCTGCTCGACGGCCGAGTCGGGGTCGCCGTGCACTCGCTGAAGGATCTCCCCATCAAGGACAACACCGGCATCGTGACTGCCGCCGTCCTGAGCCGGGACGATCCGCGCGACGCCTTGGTATCTACGCTGGAGGGCGGGCTGGCTTCCTTGCCGAGCGGGGCGAAGATCGGAACCTCGAGCCCTCGACGGCGCGCGCAGGTCCTGGCGTTCAGAAACGACCTCCTGGTCGAGTCCGTGCGCGGCAACGTGGAGACGCGCATCGCGAAGGCGGTCAAAGGCCCACTCGACGCGGTCGTGCTCGCCGCCGCCGGACTGAACCGGTTGGGCCGAGTGGAGCACATCAAGGAGCTTCTGTCCATCGAGACGTTCGTGCCCGCCCCCGGCCAGGGTGCACTCGCGGTCCAGTGTCGGGAGGACGACCACGAGGCACGAGCACTGCTCGCTCTGATCGATGAGCCGGCTGTACGCTCCGAGGTGGACGCCGAGCGGGCCTTCTTGTCCGCGCTGGGAGGCGGCTGCTCGCTGCCGGTTGGTGCTCTGGCTCGGCACATCGACGGAGCGCCGCTCGAGCTGCATGGCTTTGTGGGGGCCCTGAACGGGGGCGAGAGCATTCGCATCTCGGCGAGCGGTGAGGACCCGCTCGAGTTGGGACGGGCATTGGCGGAACAGGCGATTAGCCTGGGCGCTCGGGAGCTGCTCGCATGAATGCGCTCGAAGCACGTCGGGTTGTGGTGACGAGAAGCAGAGCACAGTCCGCCGAGCTGTGCGGTCTGCTGGAGGCGGCGGGTGCGCTGCCCGTCCTCGTACCCATGATCGCGATTGGGCCACCGTCCAGCTTCGAGGCCCTCGACGGCGCTTTGCGTTCCGTCGCCGAGTACGACTGGCTGGTGTTCACCAGCGCAAACGGCGCTCGCTCGGTGTTGCAGCGAACCGCGACGCTAGGGCTGGACCTGGGGGGTGTAGCCAACCTGCGACTGGCTGCGGTGGGGCCGGCGACACGAGCGGTATTAACCGACGCCGGGCTGACTGTGACTGCGATGCCCAGCGAGCATCGAGGTGAGGAGATCCCGGAGTCTTTGGGCGATGTGGACGGACTCCGGATCTTGCTGCCGCGCTCCGGGCTGGCCGACGACAAGCTGCCTGGCTTGCTGCGGGACAGGGGCGCTGGAGTCGACGCGGTCGTTGCCTATCGAACCACGACACAGGCGCTTGATGCGGCTAGTCTCGACGCTCTGGACGATGGCGTCGACGCGATCACTTTCACGAGCCCTTCGACGGTTCGAGGGCTGGTAGAGGGGCTCGGCGTGGCGGGCGCACGGGTCATGGAACAGGCTGTTGTCGCGACGGTCGGCCCCGTCACGAGCGAAGCCGCCCGATCGCTCTCTGTGCGCGTAGACATCGAGGCGAGGGAATCGAGTGCGCAGGGGCTGGTGGAGGCACTGAATACCTACGAAGGTTGGGCCCCTCGCACATCATCGACCGCACCATGAGCCCAGACTCCCCTCGGCACACGAGTGAGCACCCGCAGCGCTTGCGGCGTACAGCCGCGCTGCGTGCGCTCGTGCGTGAGACGCGCCTCCACGTCGAGGACCTGATCCTGCCGCTGTTCGTCGAGGAGGGTGGCGGGGTAACCGAGATCTCCTCGATGCCCGGCGTGTTTCGGCGCTCGGTGGCGGAGTCGGCCGCCTACGCTGAACAGGCCGCGGAGCTCGGAATCCGTGCTGTGATCCTGTTCGGGATCCCGAACGACAAGGACGCATCGGGCAGCGGGAGTTGGGCCGAGGATGGCATCGTGCAGCAAGCCACCCGCTCGATCCGCTCTAAGTGCCCCGACCTGGTCGTCATCGCCGACACGTGCCTGTGCGAGTACACCGACCACGGGCACTGTGGCATTCTGCGCGACGACCACAGCATCGACGTTGGCTCGACGCTCGACGTGTTGGCTCGCGTGGCCGTGTCCCAGGCTGAAAGCGGTGCCGACATCGTGGCCCCATCCGGCATGATGGACGGCATGGTCGCGGCGATCCGGGAGGCGCTCGACGGCTCGGGTTTCGGTGAGATTCCCATCATGTCGTACGCGGTGAAGTACGCATCGGCGTTCTACGGGCCGTTCCGGGACGCCGCGGACGGTGCGCCTGCTTTCGGGGATCGTCGCTCGCATCAGATGGATCCCGCCAACGCGCGAGAGGCTCTGCGCGAGGCGAGGCTGGACATCGAGCAGGGCGCGGACTTCCTCATGGTCAAACCAGCGCTCGCCTACCTCGACATCGTGCGCTCGCTCCGGGACTCGTTCCCGTCCATGCCGCTGGTCGCATACAGCGTCAGCGGGGAGTATGCCATGCTCAAGGCGGCGGCCCAGGCTGGTTGGCTCGATGAGCAGGCCGTAGTGATAGAGTCCCTGTTGGGCATGAAACGGGCAGGGGCCGACCTCGTGATCACGTACCATGCGGAGGAGGTAGCCCAGTGGCTACAGAAGACGACGCCGTAAGCGACGAGCCCCAAAGCTCGCTCAACCACTTCGGTGTCTACTCGCTCACCGACGACTATTGGCGTTTGAGCGAAGAGGAGCGCGGGGACCTGCGGGTCGCGTGGATCGAGAAGACGTCCGGTGTGGCGGAAGGCGTAAGGCACTACCGGACTTCGCCCACACGCGTCGGCACGGACTTCATTCTCTGGTGCGCCGTGCGCATGCAAGAGAACTCCGACCCCCAGAACTTCTTCGATGCTTATGCAAGCGCGTTGCGTCCGTTCCGGCGCTACGTGAGCATGGTTGACGTGCTGTGGGGATTCACGCGTAAGACCCAATACCGCGGCGCTCGGGACGCCGGACGCATCGACCCGTTCAGCTCCGAGATCTTGCCTTACCTGATCGCGTATCCGTTCTCCAAGACGGCCGAGTGGTACCTGATCCATCAACCCGGTCGCCAAGCGATGATGAACGAGCACATCAAGATCGGCAGGAGCTACGGCGGCATCTCCCAGTTGTTGCTCTACTCCACCGGTCTGCAGGACCACGAGTTCGTTGTGGTATACGAGTCCGATGACCTTCCCAGGTTCTCGGGGCTCGTGCGCGAGCTGCGCGCCACGGCGGCGCGGCCGTACACGCTTCTGGACGCGCCGGTGCACGTGGCTACGCACGCCCCCACGGATCAGCCTTCTGAGCTCTGGCCGTGAGCGAGCCTCGCTTGGTCGCCGCGTGCAGGCGGCAGCCTGTCGACTACACGCCGGCGTGGTTCATGAGACAGGCGGGACGGTTTCTGCCCGAGTACCGAGCGGTACGCGAGAAGCACACGCTGCTCGAGATCTGCGCAGACCCCGAGCTGACCGCCGAAGTCACGCTCCAGCCCATCCGTCGCTTCGAGATGGACGGCGCCATTATTTTTGCGGATATCCTCCTGCCGCTAGTCCCCATGGGAATCGACCTGAGCTTCATTCCCGATGTGGGCCCGTCGATCGCTAACCCTATCCGAACCGCAGAGAACGTCGCGGCGCTGCGCCCCGTCGATGTCGACGAGGCGCTTTCGTCCACGTTCATGGCGCTCAGCCTCGTGCGCGCGGAGCTCCCGGCTGACACCGCATTGATTGGCTTCGCAGGAGCGCCGTTCACGCTCGCCAGCTATCTGATAGAAGGCGGCCCGACTCGGAACTTCATCAAGACCAAGAGCTTCATGTACCACGAGCCGGAGACGTTCCGCGCGCTCATGGAGAAGCTCGTTACGCTGACGATCGCGTACTTGACCGCACAGGCCGAGGCGGGCGCGCAGGTGTTGCAGCTCTTCGACAGCTGGGTCGGCTATCTCGGTCAGGAGGACTACCGCCGCTACATCAAGCCGCACAGCGCGGCCATATTCGAGGCGTTGAGGCATCTAGACTGCCCGACGATCCACTTTGGGGTCGGCACGGGCGAGCTTCTGGAGGACATCAGCGAGGCTGGGGGCGACGTCATCGGGCTCGACTGGCGAGTTCCGCTGGATGAAGGGTGGGCCAGGGTCGGCGAAGGCAAAGCCGTGCAGGGGAATCTCGATCCCGCGGTGCTCTACGCGCCGCACGACTTCATCCGCGAGCGCGTGCAGCAGATCCTGACGCGCGCGGACGGGCGCCCCGGACATATTTTCAACCTCGGCCATGGCGTGAGTCCTGCAACTCCGATGGACAGCATCTCCGTGGTTCTGGACACTCTTCGTTCTTCGACCGGCGCGGCCGTCGGCTGATCGGCCTGCCGGCGTGTCACCTCCCGCGGCCCAGCATGCACCGACCGTAGCAGTGGTCGGCGGAGGCCTCGCAGGCCTCACCGTGGTGCACCGACTGCTGAATCCTGGGGGGCGCCTTGCTGCGCAAGGGGTCGATGCAGACGGCGACGCGGCTCCGCTGAACGCACGGGTTGTCCTGCTCGAGCGGGACGATCGGCTGGGCGGCAAGATCCTCACGGAGTCCTTCGACGGCTTCGTCGTCGAAGCCGCCGCCGACAGCTTCCTGGCGCGCAAGCCGTGGGCGCGCGCGCTGGCCGAGGAGTTGGGCCTGGGTGATGAGCTGGTGGGAAGCGAGCCGGGCTGGCCGCGCGCGTTTGTGCGCAGGGCAGGGGCGCTGGTGCCGTTTCCCGACGGACTCACGGGCCTAGTGCCTACCAAGATGGGACCCTTGTGGACGTCGGGGATTCTCAGTCCGCTGGGTTGCGCCCGTGTGGCCATGGAGCGGTGGATACCGCGGCGAACTTCGGACCGCGACGAGACCGTCGCGTCCTTCGTGCGCCGCCGCTTTGGCTCCGAGCTATACGAGAGGTTGATGCAGCCTCTGCTCGGAGGACTCTATGGCAGCAGCCCCGAGCAGTTGAGCATCGCAGCGACGTTCCCCGTGCTCGTGCAAGCCGAGCGAGAGTCCGGGAGCGTCACGCGAGGCTTACGGATCCAGGCGCGCCCCGAGTCCACGGGTGGCCCGCGCCCTGGCGCTCCGTTCCTCTCGCTGCGCGGCGGGATGGGCCGACTCACCGAGGCGCTCGAGGCCTCGATCGAGAGCGCCGAGCGGCTGCAAATACTGCGTGGCACAACGGTAGAGTCCGTGCGACACGCCCCCGAGGGCTGGACGATCGACATCGAGGGCCGATCGCCGCTCTTCGTCTCCGCGGTCGTCATCACGACTCCTGCGCCGCTCGCGGCGCGCCTCCTGGTCGAACATGAAGACCTGGTAGCGGCGCTGCGCAGGATTCCCTTCACTTCGACCAGCGTCGTGACGGCGGCTTACGACTCGGCGAACTTTCCTCGCCCGCTGGAGGGGCACGGCTACCTCAACCCGCTGTCCGAGGGGCGGAAGGTGGCGGGCATCACTTGGTCTTCGCGGAAGTTCGCTGGGCGTGCCCCGGCGGGTCGAGTTCTGTTGCGTGGCTTCATCCGCGAACCGCACCTGCCCCCGGCCGGACCGGAGGGCGATGCGCGACTGCTCGAGACCCTCGCTGAGGAGCTGCGCGACGCCGTCGGGCTCGAGGCCGCGCCCCAGTGGTGGCGCGTCTTTCGTTGGCAGAACAGTATGCCGGGCTACACCCTCGGGCATCTCGAACGCGTGCGCATGATCGAGGATCGCGTCGAGGCACTTCCGGGCTTGTTCCTGGCGGGATGTTCGTACGGAGGCGTCGGGATTCCCGACACCGTTCGCAGCGGCGAGCAGGCCGCAACCAGACTCATGGACCACATCGCTACTCGCCGCGCCTGAGGTGCCCTCGATGGACACGGAACGCTCTCGAAACCTCTTCCATCGCGCCCAACGCCGGATACCCGGGGGCGTAAACTCGCCGGTGCGCGCGTTCAAGGCCGTGGGCGGCCATCCGCGCTTCATCGATCGCGGCGAGGGTGCCTACATGGTGGACGTGGACGGCCACCGCTACGTCGATCACGTCATGTCGTGGGGTGCACTGATTCTGGGGCACGCGCACGCGAGCGTCGTGGCAGACCTGACCGAGACGCTGCGCGCAGGCACCAGCTTCGGCGCTCCTTGCCCCGCCGAAGTCGAGCTCGCTGAGCGCATCTGCAAAGCGATGCCTGCCGTGCAGAAGGTCCGCATGGTGAACTCGGGCACCGAGGCGGTGATGAGCGCGCTGCGGGTGGCTCGCGCCTTCACGCAGCGGAAGAAGATCGTGAAGTTCGCCGGCTGCTATCACGGTCACGCCGACATGCTCCTGGTCGAGGCCGGTTCCGGCGTGGCGACACTCGGCTTGCCCGACTCCCCCGGTGTGCCGGAGGCGACAGTCGCGGACACCTTGGTGGCACGCTACAACGACGCGGACTCGGTGCGCTCCATCCTGGAGGCCTTTCCAGGTGAGGTCGCTGCCGTAATCGTCGAGCCGGTAGCCGGCAACATGGGGCTCGTTCTTCCGGAAGAAGGCTTTTTGGAGGCGCTGCGCGCGCTGACTTCGGAGCACAATGCGCTGCTGGTGTTCGACGAGGTCATGACCGGGTTCCGAGTAGGTCCGGGCGGGGCGCAGGGCCGCTTCGGCATCACCCCGGACATGACGACGCTCGGCAAAGTGATCGGGGGCGGCCTCCCTGTCGGCGCCTTCGGCGGCCGCGCCGAGATCATGGATCTGGTGGCGCCCGAAGGGCCAGTCTATCAAGCTGGCACGCTGAGCGGGAATCCGCTGGCGATGCAAGCAGGTCTCTCAACCCTGCGAGAGCTCGACGAGCCCGGGGTTTGGTCGCAACTGGCGGCGTCTTCTGAGGCGACCGTCGAGGTCCTCAACAACTCGGCGCGCGAGGCTGGTGTCCCCATTTCCGTGTCCAGCGTAGGCGCAATGTTCGGCTACTTCCTCACAGACGATGCCATCACGGATTGGGACTCCGCGGCCGGGCTCGACCGGTCGCTGTTCGCGCGCTTTTACCAAGTGATGCTCGAGAGCGGGGTTTACCTGGCGCCTTCGCCCTTCGAGTCCGGGTTTGTGTCGACGGTGCACGGGGATGCTGAGCGGGAGATATTGGGAGCAGCAGCCGATGCTGCGTTTCAGGCGGTGGCGTCGGAGTAGCCGATCACGTCCAGGTGCGGCACGCGCGCGAAGTGCCGTTCGTTTCGTGTGACCACCGGCATCTCAAACGCCAGAGCCATCCATCGAGCGTTTTGTCAACGCATCGAATTCCTGGCGCATCCGGTGCTCGGTGGCAAATTCCTGCCTGATCCGCCGCAACATGTGCTGTTTCAGAAACGACAGCATGTTCATCAAGCTGGAAAGTTCAGGCTGGGTGACCAGCATGCCGCTTGGTGCCAGCGCGAAGAAATCCAGATTGTTGTAGGACGAGCCGGCGCTGAGATCCAGGACCAGGTAGTCCGCCTCGATGGCCAGCAGGTGCCTCAGCAGCCGACGCTTCTGCTGGTACGCGATGTTGGCCATGATGCGGCTATCCCCGGGGATAAAGCGAAGACCATCGACGCTCGTCTCGACCAGCAGGTCCTTGAGGTCGGCGGTGCGCGCCCTTAGATAGTCGCCAAGTCCGGCGTGCCGATTGGGCAGACCAAGATGGCTTTGCAGGTTCGAGCCACCGAGGTCCAGATCGACCACGACGGTGCTCTTTCCTGCCTGGGCGAGAGCTATTGCCAGGTTCGCGGCGATCTGGGTTTTACCCACTCCGCCCTTACCTGCGGCGACGGGAACTACTGTTGTGCTGTCAGCAAGTATGCCAATTCCACCCTGAATCTGAGGCAATTACAGGTTACGACTTTCACAGGTGATGGCCATAGCTATGGCCATAGCTTAAGGGTTCGTAACATCTTGGCTTGCTTGCACACCCCGAGCGGAGGCCCTCATGCGGAACGCCGCACTGCTGATCGTTTCTCTGTCACTCGCGACCCCGGTCGGCGCACAGACACCGGCGCCGGCGACTCCTCCTGTTGCGACTGACGTCACCGCCGTCGACATCGTAACGTTTATCAACGCGCTGCCGCGCGACGCCGTGAGCGACCGACCCATTCGTGTCGTAGACGTGACCGGCGACTACCGAGTAGGCGTCTATGGTGTGTTCCGCCCCGAGGACGTCGTGGGCGGTCCCAACCTGCATCAGGTAAGCACGACCGAGATCTATTACATGCTCGAGGGTTCGGCGACGCTGGTCACGGGGGGTACGATGGTGAATGCGACCCGGCCGTCGGCCAACAGCACCAGCCTGCGCGGGACGGCCATCGAGGGCGGCGTGAGCCGCCGCATCGTGCCCGGTGACGTCATCGTCATCCCAGGACACACGCCGCATTGGTGGAGCGAGCTAGAGGGCGACATCTCCTATCTGATCTTCAGGGCCGATCCCGACAACAGGCTGCCGATTCGCTGATGGCAGGCATGGAGGACGCGACGCCCGGCACGTCCTCGGCCCGCCGCCCCGGCATGGGCTTGGGCACCCAGATCCTCATCGGCATGGTGCTCGGGTCGTTCCTGGGCGCGGTGCTAGGCGAGCGTGTCACCGTCATTCAGCCCGTCGGCGACCTCTTCATCCGCCTGCTCGTGCTTGCGGCGATCCCACTGGTATTCTTCAACTTGCTCGCAGGGCTGACCGCGCTGTCGGACGTGCGCACGTTCGGGCGGCTCGCCACCAAGATCATGAGCTACTACGTGGTGACCGATCTGGTGGGGCTCTCGCTCGGGCTCGCGGCGGTTGCTCTGCTCCGGCCCGGTGTGGGCATGCAGCTCACCGAGCAGGTGGAGGGAACGGTCGGCGCGGTGCCCTCCATTGGCGACGTGCTTCTGGGCATGGTGCCGAGCAACGTCTTTCGGGCTTTTGCAGACGGAAACGTCGTGCAGCTCGTGGTCGTGGCGGTGCTGCTAGGCATCGCCACGCTCATGCTCACAGGCAGCACGCGCGATCGCCTGAGCGTTGCTTTTTCGGATCTGGCCGCGCTCTTTCGCCGGCTCGTCGACCTGATCCTTCTCGTCGCGCCGCTCGGCATCGGGGCTCTGATGGCGGTGACCGTTGGCCGCTACGGCGCGTCGCTGCTCGGCCCCATGACGAAGTTTCTGCTGGGCGTGTACGCCGGTCAGCTCGTCATTTTCGTGGGCTACATGGTCCTGTTGCGTGCGTTCACGGACCGGAGGCCGCTTCAGTTCCTTCGCGACACCGGCCCCCTTTGGGCGACCACCGCCGCCACCACGTCGAGTTTGGCCTCGCTCTCCGTCGGGCTTGAGATTGCCGAAAAGATCCGGCTGCCCCGGTCGCTCTATTCCTTCACGCTTCCGCTCGGCGCCCAGCTGAACAAGGACGGCACCTCCGTCATGCTCGGGGCGGTGCTGCTCTTTACGGCGCAGGCCGCATCAGTCGACTTCACTGCGGCATCGTTCCTGACTATTCTCTTCGTCGGACTTCTGCTCTCGGAGGGGTCCGGTGGGATCCCGGGCGGTGGATTCGTGATCGCTCTGATCTACGTACAAGCCTTCAACCTCCCGATCGAGGTCGCCGCCATCGTGGGCGGGATCTATCGCCTCGTCGACATGGGGAATACCACGATCAACGTGATGGGTGACATGGTGGGCACGTCGCTGCTGGCACATTCTGAGGCTGCGAGGGCGGGGGGTCGATGAACGATGAGGTGAGGGCGCTCTTTCCGGGGAGCTGCGAGCAGGTGTACCTGAACGTAGCTGCCCGGGGACTGGTGCCGGAGACGGTGAGAGAGGCGGCGAGCGAGTACCTGGACGACTGCGTTCGCGGCACGAGCGACAAGGATGCCCTGCGCGTGAGGGTCGACGAGACCCGCGCGGCCCTAGCGGCGCTGATTGGCGCCGACGCCGACGAGGTCGCCATCACCAAGAACGTCTCCGAGGGACTGAACCTGTTCTCTGCGAGCCTCCCGTGGCGCGAGGGCGACAATGTGGTTCTGTGTCCGGAGCTGGAGCACCCGAACAACATCTATCTCTGGTACAACCTCGAGCGCCTGCGCGGCATCGAGGTACGAGCCATTCCGCCCGAAGATGGCCGCATACCCGTCGACGGGATGGTGGAGGCGATGGACGAGCGCACGCGCGTCGTCACTTTCCCGAGCGTGTCCTTCGCGCCGGGCTTCGTCACCGACGTGCCGGCCCTCGTTGCAGGGGCGCGCAGGGTAGGCGCGCTCACGCTGCTCGACGCGGCCCAGTCCATCGGCGCGCTCCAGACGGACGTACGCGCGCTCGGGGTAGACGCGCTCGCGGTCGCGACTCAGAAGTGCATGCTGGCGCTGTACGGGTTCGGCTTCCTCTACGTGCGTCGAGAAGTGGCCGAGCAACTCATCCCTGTTCATGTCGCCCGCTACGGGATCGACCTCGGAGACGCGCACGAGACCGCGTTCGAAGAAGGGGATCTCACCTACCAGCCCGGGGCCCGCCGGTTCGACATAGGGAACTACAACTACTTGGGTGCGACCGCCGCGCAGGTGGCGCTCGAGTTCATCGCTGAGATCGGCGTGGAAGCCATCGAGAACCACGTATGTGGGCTCGGCGCGAGGCTGGCAACCGGCCTACGGGAGCTCGGACTCCCGGTGGTAGGTGGGGAGCCCGGCGCGGACCTCGCGCACATCGTCTCAGTCGGCCAGATCGGCGGTGGTCGCCACTACACTGCGGACGATCCGGCGATGAACGAGCTGTACGAACACCTCACGGCAAACCGGGTCCGCCTCGCGATTCGAAGTGGCGTGCTGCGTTTTTCGATCGGCGTGTACAACAATGACGCCGACGTTGAGCGCGTGATCGAGCTGTCTCGGCAGGTCAGCGAGGTTCCGAGCCGGCTGGGGTAGCTGGCGAGACTCAGGCCTCCAGGGCCGCAAAGTCGCCACGCACTCGCGTCATCCGGCTTCGCACCGACGAGGGCGCCATGTCTAGCTCGTGGCCGATGTCCATGGATGTACGGCCGTCCACGTAGCGCAATTCGAGGATGCTGCGGTCGAGCGCCCCAAGCCTACTCAAGAGCTTGGCCACCGCCAGCCGATCGGTTGTGGTGTCGGCCAGATCCCGTCGGGCCGGTCTGCTACTCACGCTCACCGGACTCTTCGGCACCGTCTCCTACGACGCGACCCACATGTTGAAGGAGATGGCGATCAGGCGCGCCATCGGGGCGAGCGATGCTAACGTACGGCGTGAGGTGGCTTGGTGGGGTCTACGCACGTCGGCGGTGGGGGCCTCCGCTGGGGTTGATCGAGGCAGTGGGTGTTGGATCGATCGTGAGGGGCCTGTTGCACGGACTGCCCGCGTACGATCCAGTCACGCTCCTGTCGGTGGCCGCTATTCTGGTGTCCAGCGCGATGGCCGCGACCTGGGCCCCGGCCCGCAAGGCGTTGCAGCTTGGACCCGCGGAGCTGCTTCGAGAAGAGTGATGCCGACCGAGAGAAGCGGCACGCCACCAGACTAGCGCAGCGTGACCTCGGTGCCCTCCCCGTCCGTCACCACGATCACCTGCTCGCTGCGCGCGGCCTCTTCGACGGTCCATACCTCGAGCGAATACTCGCCCGCGGGGACATCCGGGAGCTCGAAGCCACCTTCTATCCCGGCCAAGACCGCATGCGGCGCCGAGGTAACGAAGATGAACGCGGTCATGCCCGGGTGCACGTCGCACTTCACGTCGTAGCCGCCTTCTACGTCGAATCGGAAGCTCATAAACTGACCGAGCAGCGTGTCCTCATTGAAAACCGTGGAGTCGCCGGCCATGGCGCTCACATGCACGTTGTGCGCGACGACTTCGCTGTTCTGAAACCGGACCGTTGTACCCTGGCGCACGAGCAGGTGCGCCGGCGAAAACGCTAACGCGAGTTGATCCATGAGCGCCTCGGTGGGCACGTCTTGCTCGCTCGACGGCACGGGACCGAGGGGCTCGAGCGTGATCACGGACGGGATCCCCCCCATCGCTGCAGGTGCTTGGCCAAACACGCCCTCAGGCGTCGCGACCGGCTCGGGCGCCTGTGCCTCGGGCTCCGCGTCGGCGCAGCTACTGAAGAGGACGGCAGCGCTGAGCCCGAGCGCGAAGCGGGTAGTATGCTTCATTCACCAGCGGGCAGCGCGAACGCCACGATCTCTGCAGGCTGCCCGCCGCCACCGACGGCGATCAACACGTACTGTCTGCCCTCGTGCATGTAAGACATGGGCAGACCCCCCTGCGTGTTGGGCAGCTCGAGCCCGGCGATGATCTCACCGGTCGCCTTGTCGTGGGCGCGCAAGATCGGGTCGCCGGACCGGCCCTCCCCGGCAAAGAGCAGCGTCTTGGTCACCATGAGGCCCGCGCGCGACGACTTCCCGGTCCTGGGCAGGTCCGCGAGATCCAGCTCGAGGCGCTCCGCCACGCTCGGCCGCGTGTCTCCGTTGGCCATCATCCAGGCGTGTTCGCCGGTGGTCAGATCGATCGCGGTGATGCGTCCCCACGGGGGCTTCACGATCGACACGCCTGGAGCTAGCGAAGCTCTTCCGCCGCCGGCGATGTAATCCATGTCGGAGCGGTCTCCGCCCGGGACGAGCGCGAGCACCGACGGATTCGTCGCAGAGCCTATGTAGAGGAATCCCGTCTCGGGGTCCAGGACGCCTCCCTCCCAGTTCGCTCCGCCCGTCGAGCTCGGCAACGACAGGGTTCCCCGAGTGCCGTCCGGGTCGTTGTTGAGGGACGGGGGCGTGTAGATCGGGCCCATGCGGTAGGCGCTGGCGACCTCCATGGCTCGCGCCTTGATCTCGGGCGTGAAGTCGATGAGGTCGTCCTCGCTGAAGCCCTGTCGATCGAACGGCGCCGGCTTGGTCGGGAAAGGCTGCGTCGGTGACGTCCACTCGCCCTCTACGTCGGACGCCGGGACGGCGCGCTCCTCGATCGGCCAGATGGGTTCTCCGGTGAGCCGGTCGAAGACGAAGACGAAGCCCTGCTTGGTGATCATGGCCACGATCTTGCGCTCGGCACCGTCGATAGTGAGGTCGGCGAGCACCGGCGGGGCCGGGTTGTCCCAGTCCCAGATGTCGTGATGGATCGTTTGGAAGTGCCACACACGCTCGCCCGTCTTGGAGTCCAAGGCGACGAGGCTCGTGGAGAAGAGGTTGATGCCGTGTCGGTGACCGCCGTACCAGTCGCCAGTGGCGGCTTCGGTGGGCACGTAGACGATGCCGGTCTCGGTGTCATACGAGATCCCCGCCCATGCGGCGGCGTTGCCGGTGTACGACCACGAGTCGTTCTCCCAAGTATCGACCCCGAGCTCTCCGGGTTCAGGGATCGTCTTGAAGGTCCAGATCAACTCGCCGGTCGCCGCGTCGAACCCTCGGATGTCGCCAGGTGTGTTCGTCTTGGAAGGTGGCCGCATGCCGACGTGGTGCGCCGATCCGACGACGATGACGTCGCCTACCACGGATGCCGGAGAACTGGCCCCGATGGAACCGACCATGTCGATCCCGTCCCGCGAGCGGTGCCCCGCCATGAGATCGACGATACCGTGCTCGCCGAAGCTCTCGATGGGGTAGCCGGTCTTGGCGTCGAGCGCTGCCATGTGGTAACCCGGGGTAACCACCACGATACGCCCGTTGCCCGCTGCGTCCTCCCAATACGATACGCCGCGGCCGGAGTTCGCCCGGGGCGCGTTCCCCATGCGGTCTTCTTCGTCCATGCGCCAGGTCCAGAGCGTCTCGCCGGTGCCCGGGTCGATCGCGATGACCGTGCGCGTCATGCCGGCGGTCGCGTACAGGATCCCGTCGATCATCAACGGGGTCGTTTCCGTCTGGGTGAACGGGTTCGGCCCGTAGTTGCGCCCGTTCCAGCGCCACACGATCTCGAGGTCCGCGACGTTAGACGCGTCGATCTGATCGAGGGGCGTGTAGTGCGTGTAGGCTCCGTCGTTCCCGTATGTGCGCCACTCGCCGGCGTTTTGGGCGGCTAGGGCGAGCGGGAGCAGGAGTAAGGCGAGCAGTGCTGCGGCTGAACGGTAGGCCATACGTCGGGTCCGGTCTGCGGGAACTGAGTCGAGACAACCTCGTTGTGTCGCACGGACCCCGCTAGTGGACTGCATTCGCCGGAGCCCGCGATCAGCCCCTTCCCCAACGACGAGTAGAGCCCTCGCACCTTACGGAGCGCCTGCGCTGCGTCCATATTGCTCCGCCATGCCCCGGAATCTTCCTCTTTCTGCACTGTTTTCAGGCGTGCTCGCGCTCTTGGTTTTCGGCTGCTTGCCAAGACCGGGTGCAGCGCAGCTGCGCCCACTCGACCCCATGGGCTGGCCGACCTTCGAGCAACCGGGCGGCACATTCGTCCTTGGTGCGGGCTTCTACACGGGTCAGCGAGTCTCGCTCGCCGGCGTCGAGGGACGTCTGGCTGAGCTCGGCGCGTTCCAGGTCACGTGGGCGTACGAGCGCGTAGCGGTACGCCTGGGGGGTACACTCTTTCGCCTCTTCGACGACCAGCATGTCTTTGCGGAGCCATACGGTGATGCCCGACCTCCTGACGGCACGACGCGACGCGACGCTGGGGACATCAGGGTCTCGACAATTATCCGTCTGACCGCCGAGGAGGCCAGAGTCGGCGTGGCGTTTCGCTTTGGCACGCGGCTGCCCACGACCGACAATCGTGAAGGCTTGGGCCGTGACCAGGCGGACTTCTTCGCCACACTAGGTGTGCACTTCCATGAAGGTCCGATGGCCGTCTCGATCGAAGGTGGCGCCGGGGTCAACGGCACGCGCGAGGTACGTCACGAGCAGGTCGACCCCATCCTGTTCGCCGCATCCTTCATGTATGAAGGCGGGCTCGTGAGGCCCCTAGTCGAGCTGACTGGACAGCATGATCCTAGATCGAGCCGTGATCGACGCGGCAACGAAAACATCGGGGAAGTGAGGGTGGGCGCGCTGATCGGTGGCGATCAATGGATCAAGATCACCGGTGCGCGAGGCTGGACGTCCTTCAGCCCGGACTTTGGGCTCAGCGTGCTCTTCGGGACACGTTTCTAGAGCTCTTGGGGCCGGCTAGCGTTCCGCCGCCTAGCCTTCGAACGGCTCCCCGAAACGCAGCATGACCGTGCTCACCATGCCCCCGGCGACCGTAACGATGTAGAAGCGATCGTATTCCATCGGTTCGATCGCGGCGACGGGGTCCCCACCCAGCGCCTCGACGAGTTGCGGGGTGGTATTGCTGTGGCCTAGCACGAGATGTCTGCCGGGCATCGTCTTGAGCCGGGCTGCGAAGCCGCGCAGGTCGCGCGGATCATACGACTCGATCTCGAGCCCCTCGGCCTCAGCCGTCGGCTCGCCGGTCGTCCGGGTGCGCAGGTAGTCCGTGGAATGCACGTGGGTCACGCCGGCATCGTCGAGCATCTCCGCGATGAGCCGCGCGCGCGCCCAGCCGGACTCCGAAAGCGGAGGATCGCTGGTATCGCCAGTGAATCCGGAATTAGGACCGTCGTCGGCGCGCTCGGCGTGTCGAACGACATAGATGACGATCGGCTCTGCCTGAGCCTCTGCCGCGATGGGCGCAAGCAGAAGCAGCGAAGCGACGACGAGGAAGGAACTACGGTGCATAGGGTGTCTCCAGGGAGTGCTCGAGTCAGGGAACTTAGTGTGCCGCCCGGCGGGTGTCTCGGTATGTGAGCGGCGGGGCATCCGTCCGCATCGGGGCTATACGCCCTGTGCGGCACCAAGCACGTCAGTGAGAAGCCACCACAACGCGGCCGCCATCACGGCGGTCGGAACCACCCAGCGCAACCAGTGGATGAGCGCACGGTCGGTCCGCGAAGGTGCCTCCCCGGCGATCTGCTCCAGAAGCGTGGCGCGCCTCATCACCCAGCCGACCGTCACCACTGCGACGAGTGCCCCAAAGGTCTGCCCGCCAGAGCCGAACGTGAGGTCCCAGGGCACGAAGATTTCGAGGTTGATCATGGGCGGCATGGCAAGCAGCATCGAGACGCCGTACACCGTCCAGGTGGCCCGGCGGCGTGACCAGCCGAACGTGTCGGTGAAGCCGGCGACGATCACTTCATACGCGGCGATGCCCGATAGCAGCGCGGCCCCGGACAAGCCGCCGAAGAAGAGCGCGCCGAAGACCCACCCCGCCGGTAGCTGCGCGAAGATCTGCGGCAGGGTCGCGAACAGCAGCCCCGGGCCCGAACCCGGCTCCATGCCGAACGCGAACACCGCGGGGAAGATCGCCAGACCCGCCAGTAGTCCGGCGCCGGTATCGCCCAAGACGGTCCAAATCGCGTCGGACCGAATGTTGGCGTCACCGCCGAGATACGATCCGTAGACGAGCATCAGCGTGCCGCCGAGGCCGATCGAAAAGACGACCTGGCCCAAGGCGGCGATCGCCACGGTGGGCGTGATGCTCGCGGCGTCGAACGCCAGCAGCCAGCGGATGCCCTCGCTGGCTCCGGGCAACGTGACCGAGCGCACGATCACGATGAGCAGCACAGCGAAGAGCACCGGCGTGATGATCTTGGAGGCGGTTTCGATGCCGGCGCGCACCCCTCGCAGGATGATGGCGGCCTCGGCCAGCAGAACCAGCGCCGTGAAGCCGAGCTGTAGCCCGAACGCTTGGCCGGAGAATCCGGTCTCAGGCGGCAGGATCCGCGACGGGTCGATCGGCCGGCCCAACGGCGCCAGCAGCTCCGCCAGGGCGTGATAGACCACCCACCCGATCGCATTCGTATAGTAGGCGACCGCGAACCATACGATGCCGATGAGTAGCCAGGCGACTCCGCGGCCGCCTGGCACGCCCACGCGCTCGTATGCCCCAAGCGTGCCGCGTCGTGTGTGGCGCCCGAGCGACCACTCGCCCATCAGCGCCGGTACCCCGATCAGCCCGGCGATGCCCACGTAGAGAAGGATGAATGCCGCGCCGCCGAACTGCCCCACCATGTATGGGAAGCGCCAAACATTGCCGAGGCCGACCGCCAGGCCGACCATGGTGGCGAGCAGCCCCAGACGCGAGCTGAAGGTCTCGCGTTGACTCACGGAGCCGACTCCATCACGTCCGCGAGTGCGTCGAGTGCCTGATTTACGTCGTCGGTCGTGTTGTAGAAGTGAGGCGCGAGACGAATGGCGGGCCCCCGCGCCGAAGCGATGATGCCGCGCTCGCGAAGTGCCGCTTCCACCGCGTGGCTGTCAGTGCAGGCGATCGCGGTCATGGGCGCCCGCGGCTCATCGATCGGCCCCAGGACTTCGAGGCCGCGAGCGAGCGCACCCCGCACGGTGTGCAGCCCGAGGTGCGCGTCCCAGTCGGCGATCGCTGCCAGGCCGAGTTCGCGCATCCACGCCATGCCGGCACGCGCGATGTACGCCTCCATGACGGGAGGCGTGCCGGTGTCGAGGCGCCTGGCACCATCGCCCCAGTCGAGCTGCTGGGCATCGAACGCGTAAGGATTCTCTCGCCCGAACCACCCGGTGATGGAGGGCTCGAGCCGCTCGGCGATTCCCGGTCTGACCCAAAGGAAGGCGATGCCCGGGATGCCCATGAGGAACTTGAGACAGCCCGAGGCCACGAAGTCGGCACCGCTCGATGGCGCGTCGAAGGTTTCGGAGCCCAGCGTCTGATACGCGTCCACGTAGAGCAGTGCACCATGCTCGTGGGCTAGCTCCGCGATGGCCCCGATGTCCTGCTTGAAGCCGGTCTGGTAATAGCCCCGGCAGGCGGACACCACGAGCGTCTCTTCTCCGATCGCCGACGCATAGTCTTCGAGGTGGATCATGCCGTCGCGCACGGGGACCCAGCTCACTTCGGCACCGAAGCGTTCCTGGGCGAGCCATACGTGCCCCACGGTCGGGAATTCTCCGCCGCTCGCCACCACGCCGCGGCGAGTGCCGGTGAAGTCGAGGCCACTCGCGATGCTCGCGGTAGCCTGGGAAACCGACGTGGCGATGGCCACATCGCCAGCCTGTGCGCCCACGAAGGCCGCGAACTCCGCACGCGCCGCGTCGACCTCGCCGATCCACGCATCCCAGTCCATGCCCGCTTCATTCCAGGAAGTCAGGTACGCGTCCGCCGCCGCGCGCGTGGCCGAGCACTGCGGCGCCTGCGAGCAGTTGTTCATCGGGATGTGCGTGCGCAGGATCGGGATCTGGCTCCGCACCGCGTCGAGGTCGTACTCGGGCGATTTCATGGCGGGGGAGGATAGGGGCGGGGTAGGGGGGAAGCGAGGGTTGGCGGGGTGGGGAGGTTATACGTATACTATTGAAAAGACACGTATACGTATAACATGAAAACGAAACTCACCATCACAGTCGACTCCGAGTTGCTTCCCCGTGCGAAGCGGTATGCGCGGGGCCGCGGCGTGTCGTTGTCCTCGCTCATCGAAGACTCGCTTCGAGAGATGTCGAGTGACGAGTCGCCGTCCTTTTCGGCGCGCTGGAGAGGGCGGTTCGAGGCCGCCGACACGGACGGCCCACTCTACCGGGCACTCGCGCAGAAGTACTTGTGATTCTGCTCGATACCGATGTGCTGATCGATGTAGCGCTGGACCGTGCTCCGCATGTCGATGCTGCGGCGGAGCTACTCGACTACTTGGAGCATGCGCCTCGACGCGTCTTTGTGGCCTGGCACACGCTCTCGAACTTCTACTACCTCGTCAGACCTGTGCGAGGCGGTGCAGCCGCCAAGGACTTCATCGAAGGCCTGACCGATTTCGTGACCGTCGCCCCGACGGACACCGAATCGCTGCGGTACGCCACATCACTCCCCATGCGGGACTTCGAGGACGCGATGCAGGTCGCGGCCGCTCGTGCGTGTGGGGCGGAGTTCATCGTCACTCGGAATGCGAAGGACTTCCGGCGGTCACCCATCCCCGCCAAGAAGCCCATCGACGCGTTGCGCGCTCTTACCTGACCCGTGCCCGCGCATTAGCATTCCTCTGAGCGTGCGAGTGAGGATCGCCGGTGGTTTCGGCCGCTGGAGGAAAGTCCGAGCTCCACAGGGCAAGGTGCCGGGTAACGCCCGGGCGTCGTAAGGCGACGGAAAGTGCAGCAGAGAGTAGACCGCCGATGGCCGCTCAGCGGCACAGGCAAGGGTGAAAGGGTGCGGTAAGAGCGCACCGGGCTCCTGGTAACAGTGAGTCGCTGGCAAACCCCACCTGAAGCAAGGCCAAATAGGGAACGAGGAGTTGCCCGCTCCGCTTGAGTTCCGGGTAGGCCGCACGAGGCTGCCGGTAACGGCAGTCCCAGATGAATGATCCTCCCCCGCAAGGGGACAGAACTCGGCTTATTCCGCGCGCTTACCCCGTCTGCCGCGAAGCGGCGGACGGGGACCGTTGCGGCCTATTCGTATCCCAGCGCGTCGATCGGGTCCAGGATGGAAGCCCGTCGGGCTGGCCAGATCCCGAAGAACAAGCCGACAGCCGCCGAGAAGACGAGTGCCGTAATCACCGCATCGAACCGGATGGCGGTATCCCACCCGGCGACCTGCGTCATGATTTCCGACGCACCATAACCGGCGGCTACCCCCAGGAAGCCACCGAGTGTGCATAGGAAGAGCGCTTCTACCAGGAACTGCGCCAAGATGGCTCGCTTGGTCGCGCCCAGCGCCTTTCGAATCCCGATCTCGCGGGTACGCTCCGTCACCGACACCAACATGATGTTCATGATGCCGATGCCGCCCACGAGCAGGCTAACGGCAGCGATTCCCGCGAGCAGCAGCGTGAAGGTCTGGCCCGTCTCGTTGAACGTAGCGAGCAGATCCGCGGAGTTGCTGATGTTGAAGTCAGCGTCGTCGCCCGGGAGAATCCGGTGTTCCCGGCGCAGGAGGCGGTCGATCTCCGAGTAGGCCACATCGAGCTCGTCGGCCGTGGCCGTTGCTGCATAGATCGCGCTCAGGCGGTCCCGCCCGCCCATGACCCGGTACTGAGCGGTCGATTGTGGCACGAAGATCTGATCGTCCGGTCGCACCCAAGCCGCGTCGCCCTTCTCCGTCAGCACGCCGATCACTTCGAACGGGATGCCACGCACCTGGATCGTCTGGCCGATCAGAAGCTCGGCCGGCGTCTCCCCGAGCGCATCCGGGATGCTGTGTCCGAGAACAACGACCCGCCGACGGCCTCGCACTTCGCCCTGGGTGAAGAAGCGCCCTGCGACGAGGCCGTGGTCGTAAATCTCGAAGTACTCGGGCCAGACGCCCATCACCTGGTTCCTCGAGTTCCAGCGCTGGTACGTGATCTGCATGCGCGAGCTCTGCTCGGGCGAGACGGTCAGGAGTCCGTTGGTACCGTCCCTCAGCACCATCGCGTCATCGATGAACATGCGAGTGTCGCCGCGCGAAACGCCGTGCATATGTTGCTGTCCGGGTCGGATCGTCAGCACGGTCGTACCCAGCCGGTTGATCTGTTCCTGGACGCTCTGCTGGGCGCCCTCACCGAGTGCGACCATCGTGATAACGGCGGCTATGCCGATCACGATGCCCAGCGTAGTGAGCACCGATCGCAACATGTTGGCGCGGATCGCACCCATCGACACCATAAGAACTTCGAGTAACAGCATGTTGTTTACTCCCGGCGGCGCCTTCGGCGTGCCTCGCTAACCCGTGTGCAGCATGTCCAAGCATGGGCCGGGCCGCAAGGGTTCTGCCGAGCCCATACCGTGCCCAGCCACGGTAGCCATCTGGGGCCCGGATCCTTCGATGTCACTCCAGCCTCCCCAGGAGTCATAGGCAACTGCATCCCGTTCGGCGACAACGACCATTTCGGTTTCACCGGATTCATCTACCGCAATGTGCCCGCGTTTACGGTGAAGCGGGGAAGCAAGATCGCGTTCGATTTGGGTAGGGAGAACGACGTCGCTGTGCGGCGCAATATTTACTTTGCCACCGCGAACGTGAACCCCGCCGTGGCGGTCATTGACGACATCAATGTGGCTAGCCAGGGCATTTTTGCGGCGTCCGGGTGGACTCAAGTGGTATCCGACACCCAGGGACCACTGAATCCGCGGGGCGATACCGTAGCGAACGACTACGAGCTGATTTGCACTGTCGAGGGACGTTTCACGTTCCCCGGCGGGGGCCTGGTCGTCGGCTTCGGCGCCTCGCCTCCCGGTGCGTATACGGATGGTGGTTGTGAGCAGGTCCTCGTCCGGGCACGCAGCCAGGATCCAAGCGGCATGTTCTACGCTCGGTTTTTCTTCAGGCCCGATCAGTCACTCGATGTGCTGGACGACCTTCGCTTCGGCGGCGGAGGCAACGCGGTCGCCATGGGCGGAATCGTCATCCGACGCTGCAAGTCGGCCAAGTCAGGCAAGTCGTGCAAGTCGTGCAAGTCGGGCAAGAGCGGGAAATTCGCGAAGAGCAATAAGAGTAAGAAGGGCTGAGCGCGAGTCGGTGAAAACCCTCAAATCCGCCTACCAACAGGCCGACCCCGAGACTATCTTCTTCGTCGTGTTGCGCCCGTAGCTCAGTTGGATAGAGCGCCTGCCTCCGGAGCAGGAGGTCGCAGGTTCGAATCCTGCCGGGCGCGCTTAGAGACCCCTGGGGCCACCGGCTCCAGGGGTCTCTTGTTGCGGGCGACGTAGACTTGGTGGCTTTGGTTCGATTCGAGCGGCCGAAGCGCCGACGGAAGGGCACTAAGGCAGTTCCGCGAGAGGAGCGAGGATGCGAAGCGACCGCAGCTCCATCCTGCCGGGCGCGTGCGGTTGGGCTACCGCGCCTCTGCCCCGATCTTTCCAGGACACAGTCGTGCTCGCCGGTCGGGTACGTCTCCCCCCAGAGCCCGCCAGCGCCGAGCCGAGACCATGGTCCAGTTCCCGGAACCGCCCAAAGAGGACTACGCGTCGGTATACATCGAGGACACCGACCGACCGCTGCCTGGCAGGGTCGATACTCGGCTGCGGTATGCATACTTCAAGACGATCGCGCGCGGCGGTAAGTCGATCATCCAGGTGTGTAAGGACCTCCAGCTGTCTCGAACGATCTGCTACAAGAGCCTGCGCGAGGAACTGGCGGACGACCCTATCGAACAGCAGCGCCTTCTGCGCGAGGCTCGCGTGACTGCGATGCTGCAGCACCCCAATACCATTCCGACGTATGAGCTCGGGCGTGACCGGTCCGGCCACTACTACTTCACCATGAAGTACGTACACGGGTACACGCTGCGAGAGTTGGTGGATCGCGGGGAGCGGCACGAGCTCTCGAAGCTCGTCGAGGTACTCGTTCAAATCGGCCAGGCGCTCGAGTATGCCCACACGCATGGCGTTGCCCACCGAGACTTGAAGCCTGCCAACATCTTGGTCGGTCCGTTCGGCGAAGTGCTGCTCCTGGACTGGGGCATGGCGAAGGTTTGGCACCCCGACGGGACTCAGGCCCAGCCGACGCTGCCCGACGCTTCCATCGACGACGAGGATTTGTCGCTTACCGGTCAGAGTCGACTGCAAGGCACGGTGGCCTACATGTCGCCTGAACAGATCACGATGGATCCGGGGATCGACTACCGCACGGATACGTACAGCCTGGGAGCGATTCTTTATGAGATCCTGTCGGGCCACATGCCCTCCGAGGGCCTCACCGTCGACGAAATCGTGCATAAGACGTTGAAGGTGGAGCCACCCAAGCCTTCGACCCTCACCGAGCTGGAGGTTCCGGAACGCCTGGAGCAGCTTTGCATGCGATGCTTGGCGAAGGACCCGGACGGGAGGCCGGCGCACATGCGCGACGTATTGGGGGAGTTGCAAGTGGACTGACCGGCCTCCGCTTCGCTGCACAACCGGGCCGCGATGTTCACGGCGTTGCCGACAACCGTGTACTCGAGATGTGTGTCCGAGCCGAGGCCGCCGGCGACCGCACTGCCGCTATTCATGCCGACGCCGAAGGTGATCGGAGGATCACCGCGCGCCACGCGGCTTATGAGGTGCCCTTGCGTCGTCAGGAAGAACGTCGCGGATGACACGACCAGAACCGAGACCGCGAGTCCCGCAACCAGTGCGAGCAGTTTCCAGAAGAAGCGCATAACTAACGCCGAAGAGGAAGAAGGAGGGTAGGTGTTCTCCCATCGGCGGACAAGCTTCAGACTGCCTCAGGCCGTTCGACGCTTTGACACCCTTGCCGCACCCACCGTAATTTTGAGTAGCTATGTACTGCGATGCCGAGTTTTCGTCGTCTGTCCTCCGGAGGTGCAGGAAATGACGCATGCCATGAAGATCGGGCTGAACCACTTTCCGGGATCGGCTGCGCTTGCCGCCGCCATCTTCGCTCTCGCGCTTCCACAGGTGGTCGAGGCTCAACAGAGTTCGTCGGACGAGGTCACGTTCAGCCGAGACATAGCGCCCATTCTCCAACGCAGCTGTCAGAACTGCCATCGGCCCGCGGGCGTGGCGCCCATGCCACTCGTGACCTATCGACAGGTCCGGCGCTGGGCGAGCCGCATCAAGGAGAAGACCGCGATCCGCGATCGCGCCGGTGCGATGCCGCCGTGGTACATGGAGAAGGACATCGGCATCCAGCACTACAAATACGATCCGTCCTTGAGCGATGAAGAGCTGGCGGCCATCGCCATGTGGGCGGACAACGGTGCGCCGGAGGGAGATCCCGCGGACCTGCCAATAGCGCTCGTCTTCGACGACAGCCAATTCTGGACCGCCGGCGAGCCGGATCTGATCGTAGAGACCGAGGAGATCTTCATGGAGGCCGGGTCCCCCGACTGGTGGGGTGAGATCAAGAGCGTACCGATCCCGCTGGAAGAGGACCGCTACGTGAAGTCGGTAGAGATCCGGGAGGTCAATGACATCGATCCCACGGATACCGGCCGCGAAACCGTCGGTGGCCGCTACATCTTCCACCACATGATCTGGAGCACGCGGGTTCTCGCAGACAGCGAGGATCCGACGCAGACCACGTTCGGCTCCGGTGGAGCTGTTGGTTGGCCTGTGCACGAAGTCGGTCGAAACGCGGACGTCTTCGACCCCGAGGGTGGCAGGCTGCTGAGAGCGGGCTCGAGCGTAGTCTCCAACTCGGTCCACTTACACTCGAGCGGTCGCAATACGACGAGTAAGTTGGTCATCGGTTTCAGGTTCCATGAGGAGGGCTACGAGCCCAAGTACCGCCGAGCGGCTGTCGCCCTGGGCAACGCCATGGACATCGACATCGAGGCCATGGAAGCCGGTCAGGAACTGCACGCGTACGAGGTGCTGGAGCAGCACACCAAGATCATCACCTTCGAGCCGCACTTGCACGCGCCCGGCGAACGCATGTGCCTGGAGGCCATCTGGGGCTATAACGTCGAGACGCTCAGCTGCGTCGGCTACGACCACAACTGGGTGCGCGGGTACGCGTACGAGGACGGCTACCAGCCGCTGCTGCCCAAGGGCACGATCCTGCACATCGTCGGCTACATGGACAACACGCCGAACAACACGAACATCCCGGACCCGAGGAACTGGCAGGGCTCGGGTAACCGGTCGGTGGCCAACATGTTCATCGACCTCGGCATGCGCGTGAGGATGTCGGACGAACAGTTCATAGAAGAGATGGCGGGCCGGATTGAACGCTTCGACCTCAACAAGAACAGTCATGTGATTGGCTGTCCGCTGTGCATGCATACGATTGACGTGCCGTCCCCCGTGGTCGAGCAGGACGACGTAGGCGTTGGCAACGAGCCGGGGCGGTAGGCCACATGCCGTCAAGATTCCTCCGCTGCCTGCTCGTTCTGACTGCGGCGCTGCTCACCTATGAGGGTGCCGACGCGCAACTGACGTATACGCAGGGGCAGACGGTCTCTCCGGCATACGAGGGGTTCGAGGTGAACGCCGATGGCTCGTACAGCCTGCTCTTCGGATACATGAATCGGAACTGGTCGGAAGAGCTCGACATCCCCGTCGGCCCGGACAATTTCTTCTCGCCCGGAGAAGTGGATGTCGGTCAGCCCACGCATTTCCTCCCGCGAAGGAACCGATTCATCTTCAAGGTCCGGGTCCCGGCAGATTTCGGCGATCAGGAGCTGGTTTGGACGCTGAAGCACCAGGGCGTGACCAAGGTGGCCTACGCGACGCTTCGCCAAGACCTGTTGATCGACAACATGGTGATCGCGTCGGAGACCGGCGCGCTCGGTGCGGGGCGCAGCGACCCTGAGACACGCTCGAACGTCGCACCGATGATCGAGATCGAAGGCGCGCTCGAGTTGCAGGCAGTGGTCGGCCAGTCCGTTACGCTGGTGGCGCGCGTGACGGACGATGGGCTTCCGATCACGGGTGCGGCTCGCCGTGCACGGGCGGCCGCGGCGAGGGCAGCGGCGGATTCCGCTGCCGCGGCAGATTCGGCAGCGGCGGGAGGCCCGGAGGCGGAGGAAGCCGCAGACTCGGAAGCGGACGCGTCTGACGCTGAACCTGATTCCGTGGCAGGTGACGCGGATGAGGACTCCTCCGATGATGCCGCTGAGGAGGAAGAAGAAGTAGATGAAGAGACCGCCGCCGCCCTACGAGCCCTCCTGCGCGCGCTCAACGAACCGAATCGCGTCACCGTCAACAAGAGCGTGGGCCTCCACTTCACTTGGTTCATTTACCGTGGCGAGAACCATTCGACGTTTGCGCCCATCCAGATCAAGCCCTGGGAGGACTCGCGAGCGTGGATGAACTCCCCGTGGTCACCCTTCTGGCAGGCGCCGGCTACACCGGAGGATGACCGGTGGGTCGTGCAAGTCACCTTCGATGAGCCTGGCACCTATATCCTGCGCGGACGGGCCGATGATGGCGCGGTCTATGCGGACAAGGAATTGACGATCACGGTCGCGCCCAAGCCGATCTCCTAGCCAGCGGTACTAGCGGGGCGACCTCATGACGCGCTCTACCCGTACGTTGATCGGGACCGCCATGGTGGCCCTCGCGCTCGCCCCGCCACCGGTGAGCGGCGCCTGGCAGTCCGAGGTCGAATTGCTCCTACTCCCCGTGCGCGTGCACTTGCTTACCTCCGGCACGACTCCTGAGCTCAACTCGACCCTCACCGGGGACGAGATCCGCCAAGTCTTTGTCGAGGTCAACGCCGTATGGCAGCAGGCGGGCATCAGGTGGGACGTCGAGTCCGTGCTTCGTGAGCAGGCTCAAAATGAGGAGGTGTTCCCCGCAGCGAGGGAGACAGGGCGATCCGGACGAGGCCGATTCAGGTCGATCCTGCTTGAGGTGTGCCCAGAGGATCAGTGGCTCCGAGGGGCATGGAATGTCTGTGTGATCCGGGAGTTCCCGGTCCCCGCTGGAGGCGTGTTCTTCCCGGAGCGTCGACAGGTCCTGTGGTCGGAGCTCAACCCGCGCGGGCAGATGCATGCGACGATCCTCGCGCACGAGCTGGGGCACTCGTTGTGCCTGCGGCACGATTCCGGGTCGCCCAACAACCTGATGCGAGGAGGGCCGGCGCAGGGACAGCGTCGAGGGGCAGGCGGAGGCGCAGGGGGTGGGGCAGCTTCCCCCACGCCGCGTGATCCGTCGACGGCCACAGAACTCACAGCGGCTCAGATCGCCATTGCGCGAGGACAGGCCGCTACGGGCAGTCCACAGGGGCTCGACAACAGCTGCCGGGACGGCGCCGCTCGGTAGAGAGTCGAGCGCGGCCGGCTGCGGGCGATGCCGAAAGCCGCGCACCGGCGCCCTCAGAACGCCAGCAGCTTCGTCCCCTTCAGCGTGATGCCGCGCTCCAGCACCGCATTGGTGATGCCATGGACCAGGGACCGCCTCTCGGTGAAGACGAGGAAGAAGTCCGAGAGCGGCGCGTGGATGAGGTTGAAGCGGAGGTTCGTAATCAGTTCTTTAGTGGCTTCGTTGTACTGCACGAAGCCCATCACGAAGGTCCGAGTATCGCGGGCGTAGCGGAGTCGAGCGCTGAACAAATCGGCCGTGAAGTCGGTCCCCGCCAATTCGAGGTCGTTGTGCTGCACCGCGAGGTCGAGGGAGAAGTGCTCGTTCGGGCGGAACTTCATGCGACTCGACACCGACGTCCGGCGCCCGTCGTAGAAGTTGCCGCCGCTCAGGGAGAACGATCCGGAGAGCACTTCGCTCGCTGGGGCGGAATAACGGATCGAGGACTCCCGCCACTCGTAGGTCCCCGCGGAAACCGCCGCGCCCGCGATCGAGGTGGCCTCGAACAGGCGCTCGTATCGATCGGCGTAGTTGAAGCTCAGAGATCCACCGTTCATGAATCTGATGTTGAGCCGGGGGGTGATCGAGCGCGACTCGACCGAGCCTTGCAGGGTTGTGAAGAAGTCGACGTCGAGCATCGGGTTGATCTCCAACACGCCCCGCCGCCGCAACTTCGGGTGGACGCCGACCGTTCCGAAGTACCGGTTCACTCCACGCCGGTCTACGAAGCCGACGCCGGGGTTGAACCCGTCCCCCACGTTCTTGTAGAGGCCCGAGACGTTGACGATGTCGCTTCGCCACGCGGCTTGCAGCATCGTCGCGCTCGTTTGCTCCCCAAGCGGTGAGCGTTCGTCGGTGCCCGCGGCGTAGGCTGAAAGCACCAAATTCTGGAAGAGATTGAACGTCCCATCCACGCCATAGGCGCGGTTGTAGTCGGCGGTCGTCGATCCCGTCCCTGTTTCCTGTCGGCTCACGAACATCGCTCCGATCGATGAGCCTCCCGACAGGTGTGCCTTCACGCGACCCACTGCGAAATTCTCGGCAGCGAACGAGTTGCCCCCATCTGATCCTCCGAGCTCTCGCGTTTGCATCTCCAGGAAGCCGACCTCGAAGCGCTCGCCGACGCGACCGGTGAGGCGGGCGCCTCCCAGGATCGGCAGCACTTCACGAGTGGGAGAGAGGCCGATTCTGCGGGAGTGGAAGAGTCGAAAGCTCCTCGAGGAGGAGCCAGTGCGGAAGTTCCGGATCGACACGTCTTGGAACGCGAAGGTGCCCTCGTTCTCCAGGAAGAAGTCCCGCTTCTCAGGGAAGAAGAGGCTGAAACGAGTCAGGTTCACCTGTTCGGCATCGACCTCGACCTGGCTGAAGTCGGTATTGGCAGTCAGGTCGAGCGTCATGCGAGGCGTGATGCCCCATTTCACGTCGAGGCCCACGTCGCGAGCCGTGTTCGTTACCGGCTGACGGGATCCGTCGAGCCGGCTCGCGAGCGCGTACGGTTTCACCCACAGGTTTCTGGCTCGTGGGAGGCCGGTGAGCCCTTCTAGGGTTCCGGACATCGAGAATTTATAGACCCGGTACTGCAGAGGCACCGGAGCCCACATTGCGTCCTCGTTGTTGCGGCGAATTCTCCGGAAGAAGTTGAGGCCCCAGACCTGATCGCCTTCGACAGGATTGAAGCGAAGCGTCGCGAAAGGGATCGACATCTCGACGAACCAGCTGTCCTCGCTCACGGACGTGCGGATGTCCGCGATGCCTTCCCAGGCTGGGAGGACGTCGCGCCCGTCGTTGAAGGTCTGAGCGTCGTAGAGCGCGCCCGCAGGGTTCACGGCGAAGACGAATCCGCTTTGACCATCGTGGTAGGAGTCGAAGGCGATGCCGAACAGGTCGGAACTCGGTGTGTCGAAGTCGGGCTCCAGGCCTGGCACGTACAGGTGCCCGGTGTCGGAGTCGTAGAGACGCGCTCCGATGTACAAGCTGCCCTCGTCATAGAGGATGCGCACCGATGTCGGTTCGGTAGCAGGCATGCCCGGCGCGGGCGTTACTTGAATCCAGGTGCCGGTGGAGGTGTCCGCCTGGCTCCACACGGCTTCATCGAGCACGCCGTCGATGCTGATCCCGTCGCTGATTCGCAGCGCCGCGAGCGTGGGGCGGGGCACCGAGACCGGATCTATCGGATAGCCGGCGCCTGCGCCCGGCGGCGCCTGCGCAACCGCGGCGCCGGTCGTCAGAACAGCAAGGGCGCCTATCACTAGAGGTGTGGAAGGTCTCATACGTCGCAGAGAGAGGGCAGGGCCCCGAATAATCGGTACAATACGCGGTGCAGTCGACTGCGATCACCCTTCATCGGAGCGCATGTGGCACCTCCTGTGGACCAAGCGCCCATTCTGACAGCGGAAAACATCGGGCGCCGCCTCGACAACGGCTGGATCTGGCGCGAGTTGGACGTTAACCTGGCCACTGGGGATCGAGCGGTTCTCACAGGCCGTTCAGGTACCGGTAAGTCGCTGCTGCTGCGCACGTTATGCGGCCTCGATTGTCCCGACGAGGGACGGGTTCACCATCGCGGGCATCCCGTGCTCGACCAGGACCGTCCGCGGTTTCGGGCGAGGGTGATGTACGTGCAACAGCAGCCGGTTCTCATTCCCGGCACCGTGCAAGAGAACCTCGAGCTGCCGCTGCGATTCGATATCAACGCGGGGCGCATCACTGGGGACGGCACGGCTGCTGCACTGCTCTCTCGACTCGGAAAGTCGGTGGAATTCTTGGGTCAGCGGGCGTCGGTTCTTTCCGGGGGCGAGGGCCAGATTGTCGGACTCGTGCGGGCTCTGCTCCTGGAGCCGGAGGTACTGCTTCTCGACGAGCCCACCGCCCACCTCGACGCCGAAGCCACCGAGTGCGTCGAGAAGGTGGTGCTCGAATGGGTGGATGCAGGAGATCGAGCGGTGCTCTGGACAAGCCACGACCAGGCGCAGGTCCAGCGAGTGCGCCGTGGACCCGCCATCGACTTGGGCAGCGCATCTTGAACGCGTACATCGATGTTTCCTGGCCGTCCTTGCTCATTGCGGCGTCGCTGCTCATTGCCAACCTGGTGCTCTCCGCGGTTCTGCGGCTCGGTATGGGACGGCGCTTGCTCGTTGCCGGCACACGCATGGTGGTGCAGCTCTTCCTCTTGGGCCTAGTGCTCGAGTGGGTGTTCGATTCCGCCAACGGCCCCGCGGTCCTCGTGTTGGGACTCCTGATGGGTGTGGTGGCGGGTGTCACGGCCGTTCGCCGGACCTCGATCAGGTTCCCCGCCGCTTATCTGGACTCGGTGGTCGTCATCGTAACGACGGCCTTTCTGGTCACCGGCGTCTCCGTGCTCGGAATCCTCCGGCCGACGCCGCTGTGGGATCCCCAATACGTGATCCCTCTGTTGGGGATGTTGCTCGGCAATGCCCTCACCGGGATTTCATTGGGGCTCGATCGCTTCCTCACCGGCGTGCTGCGTGACCGCACTCGGGTCGAGGGCTTTCTCGCGCTGGGCGCCACACGGTGGGAAGCGGCGCGGGACGAGGTGCGCGAGGCGCTACGCGTAGGCTTGATTCCGACCGTGAACTCCATGCTGGTCATGGGGATCGTCAGCCTGCCCGGGATGATGACGGGGCAGATCCTGGCCGGTGCCGCGCCAGGGGATGCGGTCCGGTACCAAATCATGATCGTCTTCATGATTGCGGCGACCGTGTCCACCGCGACGTTCGGCGTCACCATGCTCGCGTATGGCCGGATCTTCACCTCGGATCATCGCTTGAGGAGTGCCGGGGCGTTAGGGATTCAGCTGGACTAGTACGGAACGAGGGCCTCGACCGTATGGTATCTGGTAGCCCGGCCCCGAACTTCATGACCCGTAGGTAGATGCTGATGCGAGTCTCTGATCTTTTCTGCTGCGTGAGTGCGCTGGTGCTCTGGGCTGCTGTACCCGTGCACGCCCAGGAGGAGTCGGGTGAGTCGGTCGACTCCATCACGGTGCGCGGGGAGGTTCTCTCGACCTTCGACGGGCACCCAGTTCCGGGCGTTTTGGTAACACTCCACGACCTCTGGAGGATCACGCGCACCGACGAGCTGGGGTATTTCGAGATCCCGAACGTGCCTGTGGGGCCGCATGAACTCGGCGTCTATGCGCTCGGCTACGAGACTCTGGAGCAGTACATCGAGTTTGTCCCGGATGAAGTTCTGGCGGTGAAGCTCGATGCAGCCCCGATTCAAATCGAAGGTGTGCAGGTGGAGGTATTGGGGAACACCGTGCTCGAGTACCGCTCCTTCGGCACGCGCTACGACTTCATCGGGGGCGACCTGCTGGAGAAGTACAAGCAACGGTACGGCTACATCACCGACATGATCCGGGCCCGTTTCCCGGGCGTCCGCGTGCATGACATGACGGGGACCGGACAGACGTTGTGCCTGTTGAGCACTCGATCGACGACTTCGCTAGCGGAGGGGTCCGGTTGCGCGTTGATGCTCATCGACGGCTTGCAAGCGACAGGGGAGGAAGTGTCGCAACTCCATCCCGAGGTGGTGGCGTCGATTCGGTACGTCACCCGCATGGAGGGCCGCCTCGTCTACGGTGCATTGGGCGAGAACGGCGTTCTGTTGATCGAGACGGTGTCGCGGCAGGCTCGGCGACGTCGGTAGGCGGGGCGGTCCGGCGAGCCTGGCCACCGCCCCCCCCAGCGGCCCCCGTTCATCCGCACCCCTCCACCATTGGTCGAATCCAGCCCCTAGCCCCATTCCTCCACAACTAGCCTTCCCTCGACGAAAGCATGGACTCGGGAGGGAGGGGATCGAATGGGAAGGGAATGGACACGGAGCGCCGGACGGAGTGCGAGATGGCCCGCCGGATGGAGCGCGAGATGGAGTGCGGGATGGAGTGTGGCGTGGGCCGCGCCATCCAGCACGCGATGCCTCGGCGCCTTCCTACTAGCCGCTTGCCTCACCCCGACAGTGGTCGCGGCCCAAGCCGCCCCACGCATGGACCTCACTCGCCTGACGAGCGAGGTGGACATCGATGGCTCACCGACGGAGGCTGCTTGGGACCAGGTCGAGCCGCTTCCGCTCACGATGTACTTCCCGACGTTTCGTGGGACTCCCGCACAGCGCACGGTAATCAAGGTCGCCTATGACGACCGCTATCTATACGCGGCGGGCTGGTTCTACGACGAGGACCCCAGCGGGATCCGCATCAATTCGCTATATCGCGACCGTTGGAATGGCGACGACGCATTCGCGATCTATGTCGACGCCTTCAACGACAACCAGAACGCGAAGTGGTTCGGCGTTAATGCCGCCGCGATGCGCTTCGACCTCCTAGTGTCGGACGACGGCATGGTTCTCAACGGCAGTTGGGACACGTTTTGGGACGCGGAGACCGTCATCACCGATGAGGGATGGTTCGTCGAGGTGCGCGTTCCGTTTTCGAGCCTCGGCTTCCAGGTCGATGACCAGGGCCGGGCGGTCATGGGGCTCACCGTGACACGCCTCGTCGCACGCACAGGAGAGAGGGTCACGCGGTTTAGCAGCTGCTTGGCTAGTCTGCGAACGGAGCCCCACGCATCGCGTCGAAGATTCGCACGTGTGCGCCGACGATGCGTCTGCGAGCCCCCTCGTCCGGGTCGAGCGACCATTCGCCCTCCTCCGACGTCCCTCCCAGCGCGATGCCGTCGCTTCTCGGTTGCATGTGGATGAAGCCACCGGCGCCAGGGAGACCTCCGAACGTCGCGTAGTTCACGGCCTGTTGCGGCACGAGTACCGTCAGCTGACCCTTCAACGGAGTGAGTTCGCGATCGCCGAATAGATCGTGCGATCCGAGTCCAGTGCAGTTCACCACGGTCTGCTCGTCGAGCCCCGCCAGGTCGCGCGGGGTATCGAACTTCCTGATGACGATGCGACCCTCGAAGCGCAGGAAGTCGCGGACCAGGGCATCCAGATAGATGGACGGCTCGATGCGCAGCGTCGTGCCCGCCGTCGCGTACCGAGTGGGGAACGGGTGCTCGCCCGGACCGAGCAACGTGGAGCCGGTCCGCAGCTCGAGCGGCAAGAGCGGGTCGGGCGCCGCGTTCCGACCGCCCCCGGACGGTACCGTCTCCCGCAAAGCGTAGGAGTCGATCCAGGAAACTCCGTACTCGGGACCGATGAGCAGTTGCAGCTGTCGATAGGCGATGCGTGCGGCCTGCCGGAGCTGAGCGTCCCACGCGGCGGTGCGGCGGCTTCGGTCCACGAGTCCGGACGTGGGGGTCCATGCGGCGAGAGACATGTTCGAGGTCGTGTCTGGCGGCACGCTCATGGCGTAGATGGTCACGTTGAAGCCGCGCCGCTGTAGCTGTCGCGCCGTCGTCAGCCCCACCACCCCGCACCCGATCACCGCTGCGCGCCTCTCGTCCTCCTGCACCGCGATGTCCGCGGCCATCGATGCCGTGCCCCAGGAGAGCGACATCCCCGAGCCGCCGTGGCCGTAGTTGTGGATCAGCGTCTTGCCGTCGAGACGCTGGGCGCGAAGGACGAACCCCGACGCCCGGTAGGGTCGCAGTCCCACCGTAGTCCGGATCACACGATCCCAAGACGCGTTGACCGGCGTGAGCCGGAGTCGCGGAGACAGAGAGGAGAGCCCCGACGTACGTGAACAAGCTCCGAGACCCAGGCCCAGCAGCCCCATCAGCCCGGTGCCGCCAGTCTTCAGCAGTGTCCGTCGATCCATGTCTCTGCCTCAGCCGTGTTGAAGGGGCGGCCGAAGTTATCTCGCAGCTATCCCAAGGGATATGGCCCCGGCCCGCTAGGTTCGTGACCAGCACATCCGTACTGCAGGCGAATCCCGGTGCCCTCCAAACCGGTAGTATTCAGTTGAGGCTCGGATTTCCTTCACGGTCAACGACATGAGTGTCCTTCTTTCCATCGTAGTCGTCCTGGTCATGCTGGCCTGCCTGGTCCTGATCCCGCTGGGCCTTCCGGGGCTGTGGCTCATCGTCGCCATCACGATGGGGCTAGCTCTGTTCGGCAGCCTGTCCTGGACGTTCGCGCTCGTCGTCGCGGGGGTCGCTCTCATCACCGAGGTAGGCGAGTTCGCTGTGCTGAAGAAGTTCGGCGACGCGTACGGCGGATCTCGAAAGGCGTTCTGGGGAGCGGTACTGGGTGGCATGGTGGGCCTCTTCGTGGGTGTGCCCGTCCCAATCATCGGGCCCATGATCACAGCGTTCCTGGGCACTTTCATCGGCGCCGGGCTCGTGACCTACGTCGAAACGCTCTCTCTCAAGACGTCGGCCAAGGTCGGGTGGGGCATGTTGTTCGCCCGCACCGCCGCGGTCGCGCTCAAGATCGCGGTGTCTGTGGCGGTCATCGCCGCGGTGGGGGTGGGCCTCCTGCTTTAAGGGCTCACCGACTACTCCATCCGCATCGACTCCAGCGGGTCGACTGCCGAGGCTCTGCGCGCTGGCACATAGCTCGCCACCAAGCCGACGAGCATCATCACCGTCGCCATGGCCGCGAAAGTTCCTGGGTCCAGTGGTTCGGTGCCGTAAAGCAGGCCCTGCAGCAAGCGGGTCAGCCCGACCGAGGCGATGAGTCCCCCCAGCATGCCGACCGAAGCCAGCTTGGCGCCCTGCGTCACCACCATTCGGCGCACCTGGACGGGCTCCGCGCCTAGCGCGAGGCGCATGCCGATCTCTCTGCGTGCGTTGGCTGACGAGGTAGGAAAGCACCCCTTATAGCCCGACAGCACCGAGAATGAGCGCCATGAGGGCCGAGATCCCGAGCGCGAGCATCGTGAACGATAGTCGAGCCACGGATTCCGCCACCACGTCATCCATGGTCTGCATCGCATAGATCGGGAGCGATGGATCCCTGCGACGAATCACATCCCGGACGACGGGCATCAACGACGCGGCGTTGGCGGCTCGGATCGTATAGGCGGGAGAGCCCACGAACCAGTCGTCTGCGCCGTTTCGGCCGACGAACGGAAGGTACACGACACCGCGCGCTTCTTGGCGAAGGTCCACGTCGCGCACGTCCTCCACAACGCCCACGACCATCTGCCAGTCGGTTGTATCGCCCGCGAAGCGGGGCCGATTCGGTAACGCCCGGAGGACTACTCACTGGCATGTCAGGTCCGTCGCAGCACGTCTTCGAGCCCGTCCGTCATGGCGAGCCACGCCTCGTGCGCCTGCTGAAGAGCGTCGACGCCCGCCGGAGTGACTTCGAAGCACCGCTTCGGCTGGCCACCGCGCTCCGACGACGCCGCGCCGATTTCCCAGCGCAGGTATCCCTTCTTCTCCAAGCGATCGAGGCTGGAGTAAAGAGCTCCGCGCGAGACCGCACGGCCAGCCCGCACCTCGAGCTCGCTGGCGATCGGTGTGCCGAATGCGCCGTCCTTCAGCCGGAGGATCGCGAGCAACAGGATTTGCTCGAACTCACCCAGCGAGTTCTTCCGCGTCATGGTTGCGCCCTTGTTCTTGCAATGAGTCTGCAAGATAGATTATGTCTACAAGACAGATAAGATTATCTGGCGGGGCATGGCCATGCTCGCGTGGGACCGACTCATCCGGTGCCGGGCGGCCTGAGTTCGTTCCAACGTTCAATGAACGCCACGGCTGCGTCGACGAAGCTTTCGGCGCTGACGCGGCCTCGCTCCAACGTGGCCTCGGCTGGGTCCCGGACACCCCACACCCCGGTGGTCGACATCTGCGCGGCCGAGGTGCCTTTGCCGGTGGCTTCGTCCTTCAGCCCTTCAGCCAGGAAGACGGCGAGCGCGGTGGGGTCGCCTGCCACCACTTCGGGCAGCATACGCTCCATGTGTGGCGGGAGCGTCAGCTCGGCGGCAGTAACGCCGTCGAGGTCGACCAATTGGGGAATCAGGTAGAGTGAGTTCGACGTCTCGCTGGTTCCGCCGTGACGGTCGAACACAGCCTGCGCGGGGCGGGGCAGCGCGCGCGCCGGCTCTCGGTCCGTGAACGGGCCCAGGACCGCGCCGAGATCGACAGCGATGCCCCCGGTCTCCTGATTGATGCGATCGACAATGAATGTCGTGATTGCTCGGTTGCCGCCGTGGGCGTTCAGGATTAGGAAGCGCTTGAACCCGTGGCGCGTCAGGCTCTTGGCAGCCTCGACGTAGACCTCCTGTATGAGCGAGGACGGCAGCGTCACGGTGCCGGCGAACTCCATATGGTAAGGGGACTGTCCGGGCAGGAGAATGGGCGCGACGAGCACGTCGACACGCTGCGCTACGAGCTTCGCGCGCTCCACGCCGTTCAGGTAGTCGGTGCCTATGGGGAGGTGTGTTCCGTGCTGCTCCAGCGATGCGACGGGGATGATGACCATGTCGCTTCTCGTGAGCAGGCTCTCCACGTCGGGCCGCGTCATGTGCGGCAAGTAGTTCTTCACTTTTTCGATCGGCGGCAGTGTCGTGTTCTGCGCCGCTAGCGGCTGGGCGACCGACGCTGCAATGATCAGTAGCAGGGCGAGGCGCTTCATCGTGCTTCTCCTTCCAGGTGCGTGGGTTGCCTGGCCGATCGTACGGTGTACTGTCCGGCCTGGCCACTTCACGGAGGGTGATCGTGGAGATCAGAGACACTGCGTCGTTCCTGAAATACTACGAGAGTGTTCGACGTCGCACGCGCGCGGTAGCGGCGTGTGTGCCCGAGGATCGCGTCGAGTGGTCACCGGGTGATGGGCGCTTCAGCCCCGGCGACCTCTTGCGCCACATTGCCGCCACGGAGCGCTGGATATGGGCGGAGAACGTGCTAGGCCTCCCTTCCCGATATGCGGGACATGGCAGCGACCTGGCCGAGGGCAAGTCTGGCGTTCTGGACTATCTCCACTCGATGCAGGACGAGACAGCTCGCATCATCGCGGGCCTCAGCAACGATCAGCTCAAGGCGAAGGTCGCCACGGTCGGCGGTGTCGAGATGCGCGCGTGGAAATGGTTACGCCTGATGATCGAGCACGAGATCCACCACCGTGGTCAGCTCTACTCCGTACTCGGCCAGATGGGCGTTGCAACGCCACCGCTTTATGGGCTCACCGAGCCGGAGGTGGAGGCCCTCAGCGAGTGAGTTTACTCCTCGTCGTTCAGCCGCAGCCAGACGCGTAGCTTCTCGACCGCCGCCGGGTCGGTGACGATGTAGCGTCTCGCCACGTCGATCGGGTTCGGACTATCTCGGCCGGCGAGCTGGGCCATATCAGCCGACATGAACACCACGAGCTCGTCGCCGTGGTCCTCGATGTCGGTGACCATCGCCATGTTGATCCAGCGATCACCGATCCGAAGGAAGGCGTAGGGACGGTCGCGCATGGGCTTCGGGCTGAGGGTCCGGACGAGCAGCATCCGAAGCTACCAGGTTCCCCCGCCACTCGCCCGGTTGCCATGCCCCCATGCCGCACCGCACAATGGGTGCACTCACCCGACATCGAAGTGGGATTTCGCCAACACGGCTAAACCTCCGTGCCGAACCTGTCGAAAGACAGATTATGCTTTGGCAATGAGTGGAGTAGGAGCAATGAGCGAAGGCTTAGTGACGCGTCCACCCTCGATTGGCGAGGACATAAAGCAGCAGAAACCGTTCCGGACCCGGAGTCAGGAGGTGTACCTGGGTCTCGTCCGCGCCGCTGACGATCTCAAGCGACGGACCTCGGCGGTCCTGGAAGCGGGAGGCGTCACGCTCCAGCAGTACAACGTGCTGCGAATCCTACGCGGTGCGGGAAAAGAGGGATTGCCGACGCTGACCATCGGTGAGCGCATGATCGAACGCACGCCTGGCGTCACGCGCCTGATCGACCGCATGGAGAGAAAGGGCTGGGTCGCGCGCAAGCGCTGTACCGAGGATCGTCGGCGTGTTTGGTGTAAGATCACCGAAGAGGGCCTCGCGCTCATCGAACCGCTCGACGAGCCTGTGAATGCCTTGGACGACTTCTTGCACGGCCCCTTGGACGAAACCGAACTGTCCCGGCTCGTTGACTACTTGGACCGCATTCGGGCGCACGCCGGCACGTAGGCGAGTGCGGCGGCGCCGTTGCATCCGAATGCAAGCAAGGCCAAGGTGACCAACCCACCCAACGACAGGGCACTTGGGCTCTTACGATGCATGCCGCCCTCCCTCATCGACCCCGACCGAAGTGGGTGCTGTCCCGGTGGGTATTTCGCCGGATACCCCGGTTCATTGATCGCTGTAACTTTATCCGTTGTCGTGATTCTCCCACAGGACTATAACCAACGATGAAGCGTTTTTCGACATTTCCGGCTCTCGCCTTCGCGGTCGCGTGTGGTGGTGGTGAGCCCGCTGAGGGCGCCGCTGACTCCGCTCCTGCCGTAGCGGCCCCCGCTGCAACCGTGTCGGCGCCGGTGGCTCCCACGGGCCCGCTGACCATGCCGGACTGGTTTCACGTCGATGCCGATGCGCAGACGGTCCACATGACCCTCACCGCAGGCGGGACGCCCCCTTGGCACTACAACGACGCCCAGCATGGCGGACAGGCGATCACGGTGCCGGTCGGATATACGATCACCATCGACCTCGTCAACGACGATCCCGTGATGGCCCATAGCCTGGGGATCTCGGCCGATCCGCCGCCGTTCGGTGGCGTTGTGGAGGCCGTCACGGTGTTCGATGGGGCGATCACGGAGAACCCCGCTTCGATGGTCGATAGCACCATGCCGGGCGAGACCGAGGCTGTCACGTTCGTCGCCGAGACCGCGGGAGACTACTGGATCGTCTGTTACATCACCGGGCACTCTTTCTCCGGCATGTGGCTCTACTTCAACGTCTCGAGCGACGGCTCGGTGGGAGTCCAGGGCGCGTAGAACTTCCTGTCGGGTCCGGGGAAGCTGTGCGGCTAGGTTGCTTCCTCGGAGTCCGGCAGGCTAGGACCGCGTAGGTGCACCGGCGCCTTCTTCGCTTTGATGCGAAGGTTGAGCATCTCCACGAAAATGGAGAAGCCCATCGCGAAGTAGATGTAGCCCTTGTGTATCTCCTGTCCCATGCCGTCGGCGACCAGCGCCATGCCGATGAGCAACAGGAAGGAGAGCGCGAGCATTTTGAGCGTCGGGTGAGCGTTCACGAAGCGACTCACGCTGTTGGCGGCGACGACCATGAACGCGCCAGCGACGACCACCGCGATGACCATCACCGCGAGCTCGTCGGCCACGCCGACCGCGGTGATCACCGAATCGAGCGAGAAGACGATGTCGAGCAGTGCGATCTGGAACAGCACCGAAGCCATTGAGGAGAGCTTCACGGACCCATCTTGCTCTGCTACGTCGCCCTCCAGCTTGCCGTGGATCTCGCGCGTCGACTTGAACAACAGAAAGATCCCGCCGCTTATCAGGATTAGATCACGACCGGAGAACTCGTGCCGCAGGATTGAGAAGAGCGTCTCAGTCAGCCCCATGATCCAGACGATCGAGAAGAGCAAGAGCACGCGCACTCCGACAGCGATGGTCAGACCGATCTGACGAGCCTTCGCGCGCGACTCCTTCTTCACGCGCTCCGCCAGGATCGCGACGAAGATGATGTTGTCGATGCCCAGGACGATCTCGAGCGCCGTGAGTGTGAGCAGGGCTATCCAAGCCTCGGGGCTGTTGATCCAATCCATGTCTTGCGTCGGATGGGGTGAAAGGCGGCTTCCGGCCAATGCGCCGGGGTGAACAAGCTACCAAGTCCGAACCATTGCCGCGCCACCGGCATCCAACTTGTCGAAAGTGGTGCAATCGGAATCAGCGAGGATCGATGGACGAGCTCATCCAGAATCTCAGTTACAGCGTTCGACAGATGGCCCGCAAGCCCGGTTTCGCGGCGGTCTTGATGGTAACGCTCTCGCTGGGCGTGGGCGGCGAACACGGCGGTCTTCAGCGTCGTGCACGACGTGCTTCTTCCCTGGCGAGGATCCGACGGGACATCGAATTCGACAAAGTGGGTCTGCGTGGTCGACCATTGTGGGTGTGGTAGGTGGTGTGCATCAGGAAGGTCTGGACATCGAGCCGCGCGCTCACCTGTACCTGGTGCATGCGCAGAGTCCTGCCACGTGGTTTCCCGTGCGGAATATGACTGTGCTATTGTGCACCGGTGTGGAGCCACTGGGCCTCGTCTCGTCCGTGCGTCGGGTCGTGGCGCGTGCGGATCCCAACCTGCCGGTCTACGAGGTTACGACGATGGAGCACCACGTGGCGAGCTCGACCGCCACAGAGCGCTTCTCGATGTTCCTGCAGCTCGTTTTTGCCAGTGCAGCGCTCACACTAGCGGTCATCGGCATATACGGGGTGCTCTCGTACTCGGTTGCGCAACGCACACAGGAGATTGGGATCCGTATGGCGTTGGGCGCCGAGCAATCGACGATCCTGAAGTTGGTCGTAGGTCAGGGCATGGTGCTCGTTTTCGTGTCGATCGCCTTGGGCGTCATTGGCGCGCTGGCCACTGCACAGGTCCTGGCGAGTCTTTTGTACGGCCTCAGCCCGCGTGATCTTGTCACCTATGTGGCGGTCACGAGTGTGCTCACGGTGGTGGCGGCATTCGCCTGTTACCTGCCCGCGCGCCGGGCGAGCACCGTCAGCCCGCAAACCGCGTTGCGCTACGACTGAGCGCGGCTGAAGCCCCTACCAGATGGCAGAGGCCCCCGACGCTGAGTCGGGGGCCTTTCTCTGGATTCACCAGGAATCGACCGGGACTCGCGATTCTGATCCGTTCGAACGCCGATCTTGTCCGTTCGAACATTCATATGTATTGATTTGACGAATCAAAATACTTATCATGAGGCCAAGCCAAATTGTCCGAGTCAGGCCCGTGCGACGGTCTCGCCGGGTCGGGTACGTCCAGGAGGTGCCATGTCGGATGTGCAGACGCTGCTAAGCGCCTATCCGCGCATCTATTTCGCCTGTCATACACGGCACGTGCGGGATCCGGTGGACGGCAGGGTCCTGAGCGCACACCAGGCGAGCATCCTGAGCCATCTGGATTCGATGGACCCCACGATGGTGGGAGAGCTCGCCGATCACCTTGGTGTCACGGCTTCTACGATGTCGCTCAACCTGACGCGCCTTGAGAATGCGGGGTACATATCCCGGCAGCGCGACCCTGCCGACCGCCGGGTGATGAACGTACTGCTCACCGAGTCGGGCGAGCGCATGCGTTCTGCGTGGACAGTACTCGATCCCGAGCGCGTGGACCGCATGCTGCTCGCGATGGCTCCCGGCACGCGCCGTGAAGCTATTCGCGGCCTGGTGCTTCTCTCCGAAGCGGCCGACTCCGTGATCCGCCGGGGCCGGGCCTACCTCGAGGCCGTGGTCGAAGGAGAGGTGTCATGACACCGGCCGGGTACTCTGGTACTCCGCTCCCCAAGAAGCTCGCCATCAAGGATGGTAGCATGGCGGCCGCCATCGCCGCGCCGCAGCACTTCTCCAAACTATTGGTGCCGCTTCCATCAGGCGTCCGGATCCGGAGCGACGTACGTGCCAAGGGGCCGTTCGACGTGCTGGTGGCGTTCGTACGTACCGAGGCCGAGCTCCAGAGCCGATTCGACCGTGCGCACGCACGCCTCCACCCCGAGGGCGCGACGATCTGCATGGTGACGCACGATCCGCGCTACGCACACATGGCCGACCGCTCTGTCCATCTGTTCGATGGCCAGGTGGTCAGCGAGGACCAGGCTCAGAAGCATGCCCTGGAAGAGGCAGGCTTCGACGTCGCCTAGTCGATTGCGGTGCGCCCGCTAGAACGGGCGGCTGTGGTAGGGATGGAAGAGGCCCGGGGGAGACCCCGGGCCTCTTCGTGTACTCGTGGCCAGCTAACGAGGACGAGGGTAGGTTGCGCTTCCGCATACCCATTCCACGTTGCCGGAAGAGTACAGATGTCCGCCGTCCGGAACGCTTTCACGAAGCTCGTTCTCGTTTCCCTCATCGCTGCGGCTCCTCTGTCGGGGCAGGCCTTGAACGACCTGCTCACGCGCGCGGAACGCACCGAGTTCCGGGAGACCAGCTCCTACGACGAGGTCATGGAGTTGTCCGAGCGACTCGCCGATCTGTCCCCGGACATCCATCTCACCTCCTTCGGATATACGAACGAGGGCCGGTCCCTGCCGTTGCTGGTCATCGGCGCTCCGGACGCCAGCGCGGAAGCAGTGCTCGCTACGGGCAAGACCCGGGTCTACGTGCAGGGCAACATCCATGCGGGCGAAGTTTGTGGCAAAGAAGCCTTGCTCATCCTGCTGCGACGGTTCGCGACGGGCGACTACCCGACTTGGACCGACGAACTGATATTGCTCATCGCGCCGATCTACAACGCGGACGGGAACGAGCGCGTTTCGCTGAACAATCGTCCGCGCCAACACGGCCCCATCGGTGGCATGGGACAGCGGCCCAACGCGCAGGGCCTCGACCTCAATCGCGATCACACGAAGCTCGATTCGCCCGAGGCCCGAAGTCTGGTGGCGATGATGAACGCATACGACCCTCATGTCACGGTGGATTTGCACACCACCAACGGGACTCGGCACGCGTACTATCTGACCTACTCGCCGCCCTTGCACCCGAACACGCCCGCCTCGATCGACTCTCTTCTGCGCGATCGCTGGCTGCCCGAGGTGACCCGCCGCATCAAGGAGAAGCACGGCTGGGATTACTACTACTACGGCAACACGGGGGGGCGTGGTGGTGGGGACGCCGCGTGGCGCACCTTCGACCACCGTCCTCGCTTCAATAACAACTATGTCGGGCTCAGGAACCGCATTGCGATCCTCAGTGAGGCCTACGCGTATGCGAGTTTCGAGGACCGGGTGCGCGCCACACTGTGGTTCGTTGAGGAGATCCTCGACTACGCGCAGCAGAACGCTGCCGAGATTCGCCAGATCGTGGAGGCCGCGGATCGCGTGCCTGTCGTCGGTACCGAGCTCGCGACTCGTGCGCAGCCGCAGCGCTCTGCCCAGGAGGTGACAATCCTCATGGGTGAGGTCGAGCAGCAGCGCCATCCCAGCACCGGACAAATCATCCTGCTACGCCGAGACGTCGCGAATCCGACTCGCATGTACGAGTACGGTACCTTCGCACCTACCGAGACATCCGTCGCGCCCGAGGCCTACTACGTGCTGCCTGATGCGGAGGCTGCGATCGAGCGTCTAGAGGCGCATGGCATCACGGTGGTGCGGTACGCTACCGAGCGCGTGTTGTCCGTCGAGCGGTTCGTGATCGACTCGACGACAGTCGCCGGCCGCGAGTTCCAGGGCCGCACCGAGCGTACCATCTACGGGGAGTGGGTCCCGACGATGCACACGTTTCCGGCGGGTACCGCTTATGTCTCCGTCGATCAGCCTCTGGGGCGCTTGGCGTTCACGTTGCTCGAGCCGCGCTCGGACGATGGATTCGTCGCGTGGGCAATCCTCGATGAGCAGATCGAGCAGGGACTGTTCCCTGTCCTCAGGGTGGCGGCTCCAGGTAGGTGACCTACAGCTCGTCCACGGTCCGGAAGATCTGGACGTTGCGCTCCTCGAGGTGCTTGATCACGGAGTCGAAGCACTCCGCGTTGCGCCCTACCACCTCCGGCGGAGCCACGCCGGGTTCGGTCCATAGCCCGCGAGCGACCAGGCGCGCCATGCCGGTGCATGTGTATCCCGTAGTGCGCGCCATCGACGACGTCTCGGTGTCCGTGTTGTAATAGTCGAGCATGTTGTACGTGTGGCGAAGCGCGACGTCGTCCTTCGCGCCTTCGATCACGATGCGCATCACCGTCAGGTCGGGCTCGCCCTCATCGAACTGCCAAGCTCCGATGAGCAGCGCGGCCGTTACATCGCGTGGCTTCGCTTCGCCGGACGCTACCAGGATACTGTCGGTGGAGAAGAATCCAGCCTCCTTGAGCATCCGCATTTTCTCGGCGTGTCCCGGGTAGCGCATGGTCTTCTCGACCATCTCGGGTGTCTTGGAAGTCTTGAGCAACGAGCGCAGGCCGTCTGTGTTGAAGGCCTCCAGGGTGCCGAGCCCCGCGAATTCGACGAGTTCGACCTCCGAGAGCGCGGGTAGCGTGACCTGGACGCCTTCCCGGCGCAGGCGGGCCGGCTTCATGTAGATCTGAATCACGTCCCCTGGGCTGAACACCGCTTTGTACTCCCATGGCCACGCACGTTCAACGGGAAGTCCACCGACGAGACACCGGTAGGTGTAGGTCTCGTCGAGGTGCTCTTCGAGTCTGCCCAGGATCATGTTGCTCAGCCCCGGTGAGACGCCGCAGTCCACGAGGCAGGGGACGCCGGCTTCCTTCGCGAGCTCGTCTAGCCCGAATGCGTCTTCGCGGAAGAAGGAGATATCCACGACGGGGTGTCCTTCCTGGAGGACACGCTCGACCGTCGCATAGCCCATGAATCCCGGCACCGCACTCACGACCAGGTCAGCGCCCGCGACCGCCTTCGACACCGTTTCCGGGTCCGATAGGTCCGCGACCACACCGTCGGCTCCGTGCTCGGTCAGGCGTTCGACCGCGACCGGGTCGACATCGACGACGAGTACCGAAAAGTCTTCTTCCGCGGCCAAATCACGCACGATGGCGTTTCCGACTCGTCCGCCACCAAGTACCACGATCTTCACGGTCCTACCTCCACGATTGGCCGATATGCGGACACGGAATGAGGCAACACCACTTTGTGTGTGCAAGGGGGCATGCTTCGTGCGTCAAACAGGGCGAAGGAACCAAACGGACGGGAGGTGCGCGATGCGAGCAAAGTGCTGGGAACGAACGGTGATGGGTGTGCTCGCTGTACTCATGTTCGGTGCGTCGTCTCTCGCGGCGCAGGGCTGGATCGAACCTCGCATCCTGCGCGGTGGCTTCTCGGTCGAAAAGACGCGCAGCACCGTCAGCATTCGCGTCGAGGGGCGGGTGGCATCAGTCGAGGTCTCGGAGTGGTTCCTGAACGATGGCGACGGGATCGCAGAGGGTGACTATCTCTACCCTCTACCGGGAGAGGCCGTCTTCCAAAGCTTCTCGCTCTTCCAAGGCGACACCGAGCTACTCGGCGAGATCATGGATGCCGATGAAGCTCGCGCGATTTATCAGGGCATCGTTCGTCGCCGCGGGGACCCCGCGCTCATCGAGCTCGCCGGACACGGTCTGTTGCGCGCTCGCGTGTTCCCAATCGAGCCCGGACAAGAGCGAAAGGTCACGCTGCGCTACACACAGGTCCTGCCGCGCGCGGGCAACGCTCTGCAGCTCGAGTACGCCGGTGCAGTTCAAAGGACGCCCGGCATCGTGGGCGACGACTCACCCGGGGGGCGGACCATGCCGGTTGCGGTCGACATGTCCTTCGAGATCGACGTCGCCGACGCCTCGCGGTTCCTGGAGCCGTTTTCGCCCACCCACGAGATCGACGTCAGACGGCATGGCAATGCCATGGTCGTGACGATGGAAGAGGAAGTGCTGGGGCGGTTCTCCGTCTTCTTTCCGTTTGCCGACAATGAGCTCGCGCTCTCCGTTGCGACGCATCGGCCCGTCGGGGAAGACGGCTATTTCATGCTCACCCTGACTCCGGGACGAGTCAGCGGTGAAGCCGCGCCCCGGGACGTGACCGTGGTGCTCGACGTCTCCGGTTCGATGTCGGGCGACAAGATCCACCAGGCCAAGCAGGCGGTCCATCAACTCCTGGCCTCGCTCGACCGGGATGATCGATTCCGGCTCATCTCGTTCTCGAACGCCGTGCGCATCTACAGCCGGGGCTGGCGCGACGCGACCGGGCACGAGGTCGCGCGCGGCCGTGAGTGGGTCGACGAGCTCGTTGCGAACGGCGGCACCGACATCGGAGCCGCCTTGACCGAGGCGTTTCGCTTGCGCAGCCCGGGGGAGCGCCTGCCCATCGTGGTCTTCATGACGGACGGGCTGCCGTCTGCCGGTGAACGGTCTCCGGAGCGACTCGCGGACCAGGCTGAGCGTCAAGCGGACCACGCGCGTGTTTTCGCCTTCGGCGTTGGCCACGACGTAAACACACATTTGCTCGATCGCTTGGGTGAGGCAGGCCGTGGCAGCACGGATTACATCCAACCGGGCGAGAGTGTCGAGCGCGTAGTCGGATTGCTCGCTGCCAAGATCCGGTACCCCGTTCTGACCGACCTGGAGCTCGACGGGGGGCTGCACCGCTTGGTGGAGGTGTATCCCACGCGTCTGCCCGACGTGTTCGCCGGGCAGGAGCTCGTGCTCTTCGGGCGCTTCAAGGGTGATGGCCTAGGGCAGATCTCGGTCGACGGCGTGCGGGGCAGCAACGCGCTCGAGTTCAGCACCGAGCTGCGTTTCCCCGAGGCGAGAGCGGCCAACTCCTACATCCCTCGGCTTTGGGCGTCGCGCAAGCTCGGGCACCTGGAGCGGCAACTCTGGACCGAGGGTGAGACGGCTTCTCTGATCGAACAGATCCGCGACCTCGCGCTGCGCTACGGACTTCCCACTCGCTACACGTCGTACCTCGTGCAAGAGCCGGCTGCCGCTGTGGACTTGGTCCTCTCGGCGCGCAAGATGCCGTCGGCGATGCCGGCGGGAGTTGCTGCACGGACCGTCGGAGTACGAGATCAGGTTGTTCGAGTGACCGCCACGCGCGCCAGCGGCCAGGCCGCGGTGCGACAGGCAGCAGCCGCGCGCGCCCGTCGCGTGCTCACCTCCGTGAACGAAATGCGGGCGTTCGACGCGGAGCTGGATTCCTCGCTCCGGGAGCGGCGGGAGAACACACGCGTCCTGGCGGGCAGAGTTTTCACGCTGGACGGCGCAGTGTGGACCGACGAGGCGCACAGTGAAGACCAGGCCGTGATCGAGGTAAAGGCGTTCAGTGCAGTATATTTCCAACTGGTCGCGGCGTTGCCGGAGATTGCTCCGGTATTGAAGGAGTTGGATCAGGTATTGATTGCGGGGGCCAATGTGAGCTTTCGCATATCCGATGAAGGAATAGAGGAGCTGACTGACACGACGATGGATGAGCTCGTGCAACGGTTCCGGGTCGCAGGGAGCACACCGTGAGCGCAGACTGGACGGAAGTGTATCGCAGCACGTTCCCGGACCTTGTGCGGTTCTTACACCGCAAGGTTTGGGACTTGGAGCGAGCGCAGGATCTAGCTCAAGAAGCGTTCGTAAGGGCTCTTCGCCACGAGCCGAAGCAGCCGCGAGCATGGCTTTTCCAGGTCGCGTCGAACCTCGCGCGTGACGAAGCTCGCACGGCGATCCGGCGGAAACGCCACCTCACCCTCCTCAAGAGTGAGACCGAGGATCGACAAAAATCCATGCCGGATCCTGCGCGTGAATTGGAGGAGCGTGAGCGTATGGGTCAGGTCCGGGACGCATTGGACGCGCTCAGCGAACGAGATAGAGAGGTCCTGCTCCTGTGGGACGCGGGACAGAGTTATACGGAGATCGCTCGGCAGGCGAAGCTGGCCGTAGGCGCGGTGGGCACGACCCTCGCGCGCGCACGTCGTCGCTTGGCAGAAGCGTACAGCAACAAGGAGCTCGTCGATGTCGCACGTTGACCAGGGCATTCTGCACGCCTATCTGGACGGCGCTCTCGATGAGCTGCCGTCGGGTGACGCGAGGGCGATCCGCGAGCACCTCGCTGCGTGTCCCGAGTGTCGCGCGCTTCTGGAGGAAGAGGAGGGCATCCGTGAGCAGACTTTGGCCATCCTTGCCGGCCCGCTGCCCGAGGTCGAGCTACCGCCGCTCGAGGAGTTACGGTTGCGTGCTGAGGCGACGAGCCCTCCGCGGGCGTCCCGTGGTAGGCGCATCCACCGCATGGGATGGGCCGCTTCTGTCATTCTGGCGATCGGCGCGGGCTACGCCCTGCGCGGCGATCAAGTGATCCCGCTGGGCACGATGGATGTCATCGATGGACCGAACGTGCCCTGGCTCGAGCCGCCGCCGGCCGAAGCGGGCCCAGCAACTGTCCTGGACGCGTCCGCCAATGACTTGTTGAGGCAGGCCGTGCAGCAGAGCGACGCTCGTGCCGATCGGGCGGCCTCTGCGCCGCGGGAGCGGCGGTTGCCGAATTCCGTCATCGCGATTTCGACCGAAAGGTCGGTACTTAAAGCGCCTGCCGATGGGGACGTGGAGGTGTCGAGTGCCGGGTCGGTGGTCGCGGAAGTCGACAGCGGCGATCCGTTGGCCGCGGAGCTGCTCCGAGCACTGCCGCTCGAGAAGCTCGTGGCCCTGGACGTCGTCACGCTCCAGGATAGGCTCCTGGGCGTGCCCGCGCAGCAGCCGCTCGCGAGCTCGTTACTGGACCTCACCTCGGTTGCGGCCACGACGAAGCGGCTCTCGGGCGGGCTCTCCGTGCCCGCCGTGCGGGCGATTCGCTTCGCGAACGAAGACTTGGATGAAGGGCGTGTGGCTCGGCGCGGACGGGTCGCCATGGCGAGTGCGAGCCGTGCGGCGGCCGCACCCGCGTTCTCGACCAGTGACGCATCGCTGCGACCGCGAGAGCGGCGCCCGTCCGCGCGTCGAGGCGGGGCCGAGGGTCAGTTGGTGGTCCCAGGATTCGAGCTCATTAGTCTCGAGAACATCGAGGAGGGTCCGGCCGCGGGAGGCCTACGTACGCTCCAGCGTCTGACTCAGGTGGACACCTTGGAGCTCCTGCATCTGCCGGAAGGCGTGGTGCCTGGCGATCTGGCTGCGGCCGAGCAGGACGGCATTGTACAGCACGCCGCCTTCAGAAACGGGGAGTGGCTGGTCATGCGGGCGCCGCGTTCGAAGCAGGAGCTCGAGGTCTTGCTGGAGCGTCTGGACGCGAACCGGTAGTTTCTGCGGTCTCGTTCGACAACATCCTTCTGGCGGCCCAATGACACAGAATCTCTGCCGTGCCCTTCTTGTGCTCGCAGTCCCCATGGCGCTAGCCGCCCAACAACCGGGGCTGGAGCAGGCGGCCGCCACCATCACCCCAGACGACTATGCCTGGCGTGTGGGAGTCATCGCGCATGACTCTATGCAAGGCCGAGACACTCCGAGTCTCGGTCTGGACAAGACCGCAGAATGGATCGCGTCCGAATTCCGGCGCATGGGCCTTCGTGGCGGAGCCGAGGACGGCGGCTTCATTCAGCAGTATCCGCTCACGCGGGTCGTAGTCGATGCCGGCGCGTCGACGCTGACGGGAGGCGGTGTCCGGCTCGTGTTTGGGGAGGATCTGCTGCCTGGGCGCCGCGCCTCGTCCGCCCAAGCCAGCGGCGGTCTCGCGATCGTTTCCGGCACGCTCGACCTCGAAGCCGCGACTGCAGACGGGGCGCTACGCGGGAAACACGTGGTGTTCGTGCCGACCGAGACGTCCCCGAGCCTGAGTAGGCGAGAGTTCGCCGGTATCAGCTCTGCAGGTGCGCTCTCGATCATGATCGCGACCGATGCCGGTGACCAGGAATGGGATGCAGGGGTGGCTCGCGCGATGCGCCCGTCGGTGCGCAAGGGATGGGGCGAGCAGGCCCGCCGTGCGTCACCGGTGCCCAGCCTGACGATCCGACTGTCGTCCTTGGCACGTCTGGTCGAGGCTCATGGTGCAGAACTAGCTACGCTGCGCGCGCGCGCGGCTGCAGGCGCTGTGGTCCAATCTTTAGCTGGGCTCGATATCACACTCAGCATCAATCTTCGCGAGCAGATGATCAGCGCTCCGAACGTCGTGGCGATCCTCGACGGAAGTGACCCCGAATTGAAGGACGAGTACGTCGTCTTCTCCGGGCACATGGATCATGTGGGTATGGGCAGCCCCGACGCGAATGGCGACTCCATCTTCAACGGTGCGGATGACGACGCGTCCGGCACCATCGCCGTAGTCGAGATCGCCGAGGCGATGGTCGCGTTACCGTCGCCGCCGAAGCGCTCCATGGTGTTCCTCCTGGTCAGCGGTGAAGAGAAGGGCCTCTGGGGCAGCGAATGGTTCGCGGACAATCCGACGGTACCGATCGAGCAGCTCGTGGCGAACCTCAACACCGACATGGTCGGCCGAAACTGGCCGGACACGATCGTGGCGATCGGAAAGGAACACTCGGATTTGGGTCAGACCCTCAATCGAGTGAATGGCGACCATCCGGAGCTACGCATGACGGCCATCGACGACATCTGGCCTGACGAGCGGTTCTATTTTCGGTCCGATCACTACAATTTCGCGCGCAAGGGCGTGCCGATCCTGTTCTTCTTCAACGGTACGCATGAAGACTACCACGGTCGGGACGACGAGCCCGATCGCATCGATGCCGAGAAGGCGGCGAGGATCGCGCGGCTGGTCTTCTACCTCGGTGTCGACATCGGGAACGCGCCGGAGCGACCGAAGTGGAATCCGGAGAGCTACGCCAGAATCGTCTCAGACGGCTGAGCAGAAAGCACCGGCATAAGCTGTGGCACACGAGCAGAGCTTCCTCGAACTGATCGAGGCTTGGGACGGGTCAGGCGTGGTAGTCAAGCACGACGAGCTAACTGGGTCCTGGATCTTCATCGCGCTGCACGATGACACCCTCGGTCCGATGGTTGGTGGCTGCCGGATGAAAACGTACGCGCGCCCTGAGGATGGGCTTCGCGATGCTATGCGTCTCGCACGAGGCATGACGCACAAGTGGGCGGCGTTGGATCTGCCCTGCGGAGGTGGTAAGTCGGTGCTCGCGATCCCGGGGCCGCTCAGCGGTGCAGACCGACGAGGCCTGCTCCATCGCTTCGGCGAGCTCCTCAATACGCTCGATGGCGCCTATGGTACGGGCGAGGATCTGGGCACTACGCCCGAGGACATGCGTGTGGTGGCGGATGTCTCCAAGCACGTAGTGGGTATTCACGGCATCGAGGGCGCTCCATCCGATCCCGGGCCGTTCACGGCCCGAGGCGTGTTTGCCGGGATCCGCTCGGCGTTGCGCCACCGGCATGGCACTGACTCACTGAGCGACCGCACGGTGCTCGTGCAAGGAGTCGGGGACGTTGGTGGGCCGTTAGCGCGCATGATCTCCAAGGCAGGCGGCACGGTGCTCCTGTGCGATCTCGACCAAAACCTCGCGTTCGCGGTTTCCGTGGAGATCGGTGGCAGCGTGGTGACCCAGGACAACGTGTACCAGACCGAGTGCGACGTGTATGCGCCCTGCGCCGTCGGCGCGACCCTCAATCCGGGCACCATACCGAGTTTGCGCTGCGACATGGTGGTGGGCTCAGCCAATAACCAACTCGAATCGAACGCGGACGCTGATGCGCTCGCCGAGCGTGGCATCTTGTATGCGCCGGACTACGTGGTGAACGGGGGCGGCGCGTTGGCGTTTACGCTCATCCATCAGGGGCAGCGCAATGTAGCCGAGCTCGATCGCCGGGTGCGGGGCATCGGCGACATGCTGGACGAAATCTTCGCCGAGGCTGTCGCAGCAGGGGAGTCGCCCCTGAACTCCGCCGCGCGGCGGGTCGAGCGAGTCTTGCAGAACGCCAAGAACAAGGACTAATCCCTGCCCTCCCGGTCGTGATTCGTCCTCTCTCGAGGACGCTTCTCGCTGTACGAGAATGCCCCGGAGCGCTTGTGCGCCCCGGGGCATGTTCAATTCAGCGTGCAGCTGAGACTAGTTCATCACGCTCGAGCCCGGGTACGCCCGGAAGAGGTGGTCCAGGCCGAGTGCGCGCAGCACGCGTGCGGTGCCAGGGTCGATCGCGCGCACCCAGACGCTTTGATGGACTGGGCTCTTGAGGCGTGCCGTGAAAATTAGGGCGAGATTCGCTACACCCGGCTTCCGGAGCCCTGTAAAGTCGAAGACGACGTGTTCATACGAACTGGATACTTCCTGCCGTGTTTGCAGGCGCTCTTCCGCCGCTCTCGGCTGGTCACTCCCGTTTCTTTTATCCTTCTCGTCCTGTCTCATAGCTGCCTCCCGTATAGTTCGTACCCCTCGTCCACCGAGGCTGCGGGGGCTTATAGATCAAGAGTCGTGCCACCCCAAAGCCGAACGGCCTGTCATGATGACGCAATTTTGCGGGTCCGGTGGGACACCGCGATGGCACGATGCGCCCGCCTCTGGCCCGATTCGTGTATTGGACACATGATTGAGCGGGAGCCTCGATTTTCGTGGGAGGATGGTGTGGGCACGATCCGACGTACCGCGGTGGTGTGGGTCGCTCTGGCGCTGGCCGTTGCCGGGGCCGAGGCACAGGAGCCTGAGGCGGCTCAGGAGGTGTACTTCCGAGCCGTCGGAGAGTTCTTCGACGTGCCGTCGTTCGAGCTTGAGATCCTTCGCGACTGGAGTCTGCCCCCCGACGAGATCCCCGTGATCCTGTTCATTGCGCAACGTGCTGGTGTGTTGCCCGAGGCTCTAGTCGCGCTGCGCCGCGGGGGAGAGAGCTGGTCTCGTCTGGCAGAGACGTACGGTGTCGGTGCTCCAGAGCTGCACGTTCCCGTTCCCGCCCAGGCCACGGCGGGCCCACTGAGCTCGGTCTACCAGAAGTTCCGTGATCTGCCCACCAGCCGCTGGCGTGAGATCCGGCTCGCCCCGGGGGAGATCGTGGCTTTGGTCAACGTGCGCCTGCTCGCCGAGACTCTGGGCGTACCGCCCGCGGAGGTTCTCTCACGGGCGGGCTCCACAGACTCGTTCGTGCAGCTATACGGCGAGTTGCTCCGATAGCAGAAGGCAAGAAGTCGATAGAGGACATGGCCATATTCGTGGAGTGACTATGGTTGGCCCCCGGGGAGCGCCCTAGCAGGTGTGTGGGCGCTACACGCTTGGCACCGATGAAGAGGCGCTCATCGAGGCCTTTGACGTCCCCTCGCTGACCTTCGAATGCGTCGCCCGATACAACATCGCGCCCGGCCAGCAGGCTCCCGTCGTAGCGGAGGACCGGCAGGGACGCCGCATCGGCCAGCTCACATGGGGGCTGGTGCCGTCGTGGGTGGACACGCCGAAGTCGGGGTTGATCAACGCGCGCTGCGAGTCCGTGGCGAGCAAACCGTCGTTCCGCGAGGCTTTTCAACGGCGACGATGCCTCGTGCCCGCGGACGGTTTCTACGAGTGGAAGCGCACGGCGGCGGGGAAGGTGCCTCACTGGTTCCATGCGCCGGACGGCGGCGTGCTCTCCTTCGCCGGAATCTGGGAGTCGTGGTCCCGCCCGGGCTTCGACCCTCGGTTTACATTCGCGATTCTGACCACGGATGCGAACGAGGACACTGCACCCGTACACGATCGCATGCCGGTCGTGGTAGATGCTCGCGACCGTGACTCATGGCTGGCGCGGACCACCGACGAGAGCACGCTGCTCGCGCTGCTGCGGCCGGCGCCAGCGGGCACGTTCGCAGCACACGCGGTCTCCACCCGGGTGAACCGGGTGAGTGAGGACGACCCTGGGCTGGTCGAGTGCGGGTAACGATGTCGGGACCCTAGTCTCTATTCGTCAATTCGCTCTCACCGCGCGTTCCTTGGCCCAATCCCGCATCTTCTGAATCTTCTCAGCCATGGTGACCGATAGCGGTTTGGTCGCCGTGATCTCGAAGGCCAACGCCTCCGTATCGAGTGCGCCCTCGTTCGAAAAAGCGGTGTAGAGTGCCGAGACCACGACCTCTTCGATCTCCGAGCCGCTGAAGCCCTCCGTCTGCTCGGCGAGCGTCACCAGATCGAAGCCGCCCGCGTCGTGGCCGCGGGAGTCGAGATGGATCTGGAAGGTTTGCTCGCGTGTCTCCGTGTCGGGCAGGTCGACGAAAAAGATCTCGTCGAAGTGGCCTTTGCGAAGGAACTCGGGAGGCAGCGCCTGGATGTCATTCGCAGTAGCCACTATGAAGACGTCCGCCTGTCGTTCTTGCATCCAGGACAAGAAGCTGCCGAGGATCCGCTGCGTGACGCCTCCGTCCTCTCCGCCGCCCGAGGCAAACGCCTTCTCGAGCTCGTCGACCCAGAGCACGACCGGCGCCATGCGCTCCGCCGCGCGCATCGCTCGCTTGAAGTTGCTCTCGCTCTCACCGATGTACTTGTTGTAGAGATTCGAGGGATCGAGCTTCAGCAACGGCAGCTCCCACTCTGACGCCACAGCCTTGGCGGAGAGGCTCTTGCCGCATCCGGGCACCCCGAGTAAGAGCACCCCGCGCGGAAAGGTCAACCCGAATTGCTCGGCGCGTTCGGAGTCCTTGACCACGGCTTTTCGCTTGGCGAGCCACGCCTTGAGCGTGACCAGGTCAGCGACGCTCGCCATGGTCTTGCTCGCCGGGTAGTACTCGAGCAGACCTTCTCGCTCGACCACGCGGCGCTTTGCTTCGATGAAGTGCTCGATGTCCTTCGAAGAGAGCGCTCCGTCTTCGATGATCGCCCTGGTGAGGATCTTCTCGGCCTCCATGAGCGTGAGGCCCGAGAGGTGCTGGATGAGGTGCGTCGTCTCCTCACGAGAGAGACCGACGTCGACATGTTGCGCCTTGGAGATGTCCTGCACGATTGCCGCCAGCAGCCCGCGGAATTCTTCGTCCGATGGCCCCGGTAGCGTGACGTGCGCCGCCAACTCCTTGAGTGGCCCAGGCAGGTCTATGCCTTCCCCGGTGAGCACGATGGCGCCCCTGAGTTGCTCCAGGCTGCGCGTGGCGTGGCGTCGCGCACGAGCGAGGTGAGCAGGTCGTTGCCCGTGAGCGTGTGCGCGAAGGAGCGGAAGTGGTATACCGCGTCCTGTCGGGAAGCGATGACGTGCTGTACCGCCTTCGTCGCATCAGGGCTCTCGTAGATCATGTCGCCGAGGTCGGCGCGGGAAAGGCCCTGCGATCGCGTCCATGTGAACAGCGGCACGCCCAATCGATCTGCGACGTGCCGGAGCAGCACGTTGGCACGGTCTTCCTCGGGCGTGTCGAGGTAGATCAGACCTTATCTCGAGCGGATCAGCAGCTCGATTTCGTGGAGGGCGTCCTTCGGTATTTGGACTCTTCGTCAGCTAAAAGTCAGCCTCGAATCGTTCATTCACTGTTCCGAGATTGGCGCGCCATCTCGGCGCGAGGTGATCACTTTGCCTGGTAACGAGTACAGGATCTCACCGCCCTCGACGACGAACTCGCCGTTGACGATGACCTGGTGGATCCCCGCGGCGTGCTGGTGCGGATCGAAGACGGTCGCGCGGTCGGCGATCGTCTCCATGTCGAAGACGACTAGGTCTGCCCAGTACCCCTCGCGGATCTCGCCGCGATCGTTGAGACCCATGATACGCGCGGGTAGCGACGTCTGCGAGCGGATCGCGGCCTCCACGGAGAGGGCCCCGGCGGTCAGCGCGTATTGCCTGATCTTGCGCGGGAAGGTGCCGTAGAAGCGCGGGTGTACGGACCCGTCTGATGGAACCGCGATGCCGCCGTCCGATGCGGTCGCCACCCAGGGCTGGGCGGCGTAGGCCTCGACGTCGATCTCGGACATGGAGAAGCCGCGCATGCGGCCTCCGCCACGCCGGTCGGGGTCGCCTTCGAGCTGGAGGTCGATCGCCATCTGCACCATGTCGGATTGTCCTCGCAGGTCCGCGACCTCCCGCAACGTTTTGCCGATGAAGTCTTCGTCGGGATAGTCCATGATCATCACGCGCTCGGCGCCGCCGCGACGCCGGATCTCGTGCGCGATGTCCCGACGGATCATCGTTTCCGTTTCCGAGTCCGCGAGGTTGTCGCGCAGGACGTCGGCGGGTGGGCGCCGATTCTCGTCGGCTGAGCCTGCGCCGGAGCCCGGGCGGCCGGCCGGATCGGTAAGCGCCCAGCGCGGGATGAGCACTGTGTTACCGTCCGAGCCGCTGGTGGCGTACGGGTACTGATCGGCGAAGATGCGCACGCCTTCGTCTCTCGCCCGCTGGATGAGCTGGATGGCCGAACCGCTCGAGCCCCAGTAGTGGGCGCCCTTGGCCTTGATGTGCGAGGCCACCACGCGCGCGCCGCTTCGGCGGCCGATCTCGATGGTCTCCATGATCGCGTCCTGAAGCGTCGGTGGCCCCGGCTCGTCCTGGCTCGGCCAGTACCACATGGGGTCGGCGCCTTCGGAGCGCTCGTGGGAGATGTAGACCGCGTCGTAGGCGACGAGCTCCTCAGCCAGCTCGGCGACTTCGTCTGTGGTGCTCCACCGCCCGGGCACGTACTCGAGACCGGCCGACATGCCGACTGCTCCTTCTGCCAACGCTCGTCGCACGAGAGACCGCATTTGCAGGATCTCGTCGGGGGTCGCGGGCCGCTGGAAGTCGTCGCCCATAACCTGACGGCGGACCGTGCCGTGGCCGACCATCATCATGACATTGGGCCCGACTCCCTGGGTTTCCAGAAGCGAGCGTTGATCGCTGATCGGCCAGGGAGAGCGCCCGTCGTGGTTCACCACCACGGTCGTCACGCCCTGAGACACCACGTTGGGCGCCGCTTTGCGTTCGACTTGGTTGGTGCGGATCGTCGCTCCGCCGATACGCCGGTTGCCGTCGTCGGCGTGAGAATGGATGTCGATGAACCCGGGTGAGACGTAGAGCCCGCGCGCGTCCACGACACGGTCGGCGCGCGCGCCTTGCAAGCGGCCGATGGCCACGATGCGGCCATCGCGTACGCCGATGTCGGCCTGGAACCACGGGTTGCCCGTTCCGTCCAGGACGCGCCCGCCCTGGATCAGCAGGTCGAATGGGCCGCGGTCCTGGGCCGAAATCGCAGGAGCCAGGAAGAGGCCGGCAACGGTCAGTAGCGCAGCGAGGACCGTAGTGAGAGTCCGAGGGATCATGGTGTCCGCACCGGTTGATGTCGCGAAGACGACGATGGTAGGGCGGGGGTCCGGGGGGGGCTAGAGGTGTCTCAGCCCGCTGGATCCTGCAGGACGAGGCCCATGTCCAAACGCAGGGCGGCTCCGATCTGCTCGACCGTCTCCAGGCCGTCACGCCACCTGGCAAGGTCCTTGAGAATACGAGGGTCCTGTCCCCCGCCCGCGACATCGTAATTGCTGATCCTCACGACGCCGTCATCGGATTCGAGCTGCGTGGCGGCGGAGAAGTAAATGCGCACGAACTCGTGGAATCCAGCGTTGATTCCGATGGCGGTGGCGATGGCGACGCAGCCCGTCAACGTGAGCAGTGGGCTCTTCACGAGCATGCGCCCACCGAGTTTCACGTCGAGCCACGAGGGTGCCACGCCCCTGGTCGGTGCGACACCGGCCTCTCTTGCCCGCTCGAGCACGAACAGGACGGAAAACGAGACCGCCTCGCGCCAGAACCAAATGCCCGCGCTCCCGTGGCCACGGGTACGCGAACGCTCGTGGAAGACTTCCTTGAGGTCGCCCAAGACCCTGTCGCGCGTGTCTCCCGGCACGAATCGCCGCAGCAACCAACTGGCGCCCCGCGGTGGGCGGCGCGCGCTCACGGCGCGTCTCCGTGGGCGGGGTCGAGCCCCTGCCACATCGCTTCCATCGCTCGGCGTGACCCCTGCAGAAGGCGCTGCCCCTCCGGCCGAACCCGGACTAGGCGCCTTGCCTTTCCGCCGCGCTCCTCCGAAGGCGCTCCCATCCACGACTCGACAAGTCCCTTCTTTTCGAGCCGGCGTAACGTCACGTAGACGGCCGCGCGAGCCACGCTACGGTCGGTGCGGCGCTCGATCTCTTCCACGATGGGCACCCCGTACACGTCTTCGCCGAGCTGAAGGATGGCGAGCAGTACCATCTGCTCGAACTCGCCCAGGTTGCCGTTCGACATGTCCCCTCCGCTCGTGCGCCGCCGGAGTTCCAGCGAGTGGGTCAGCAAGAATACAATGTCATCAATATGGACACGAGCAAGAATGCAATGTCATCATTATTGAGGCAACACCGGTCTCTAACTCGGCCTCGATCCGCGTGATCTGCTAGGCCGTCACCTCGTCAAACGCCTCCCGCACCAGCCCCAGCGCCTCTCGCAGCTCCTCCTCCGGATTGCCGAAACCGATGCGCAGGTAGTGGTCCATACCGAAGTGGTCGCCGGGCACGACGAGCACGCCCTTTTCGATTCGAAGCTTCTCCGCGAATTCTGTAGAGTTGATCGAGGCGTCGTAGCGCGCGTAGCAGATCGCGCCCGCATCGGGCGCCTGGTAGCGGAAGCGCCCGTCCTGCTCCGCCATCCACGACTCCACCAGACCCAGGTTGGCGCGCACGATTCCGCGCGTTCTCTCCAGGATGCGCGCCCGCGTACGCGGTTCGAGCGCGACGCACGCCAGCGCGTCCGAGACATTGGCGGGCGCGATGGTCGTGTAGTCGGTTCGTCCCCACAGTTCCCCGATGAGGTCTGAGGGGCCGACGATCCAGCCCAGCCTGAGCCCGGGAAGACCGTACGCCTTCGACAGCGAGTTGGTGATGAGGACGCGGTCGTGGCATCCCCAGAACGAAGGCGTCGTTGCGTCGCCGTTCTCGGCACCCGCGTAGACCTCGTCGGCCATGATCCAGGCGCCGTGCTTGTCGGTCAGCTCCGCGATCGCGTCCATTGACTCGCGTGTCAACGCAGCGCCGGTCGGATTGTTGGGGTTGGTGACCAGCACGAACCGCGCTCCATTCGCCAGCGCGTGCTCGAGCGCGTCGAGGTCGGGCTGCCAACCGTTCTCCTCGAGTAGGTTCACCGCCGACAGCCGACTGCGGAAGGACTCCAGTAGCCCGGGCACCTGACCGTAGTTGGGTAGGACGACGGCGGCGTTGCCTTCGGTTTCGAATAGGTGCCAGAAGCACGTGAAGTTCGCCTCGGCACCTCCGACCGTGACCAGCACTGAGGCTGCGGTCGCACCGGGATACTGCTGGGCGATGAGCTCGCGCAAGCCGTCCGACCCGTTGGATTGGCCATACCCCAAACGGATCTCGTCCACCGAGACGTCGCTCTCTGCGATTTCGAGCAGCTCACCCACCGTCAGCGGGTGCACCCCGCTCTCGGACAGGTTGTAGCGGACCCGGTGCTCGTAGGTCGACTGGTACCGCTCCATGCGGAAGGGCGTGTAGCGCACGGCAAACTTCTCCTGACTGAGGTCGTGAACCGGTACCAGATTATTCACGACAGGACGTGAGGTAAACGGGCAATCGTCTGGCGGGTCACTGAGAGGCTATCTGCATTTAGATTCCCGAATGAGAAAAGTGCTCTTGGTGATTCTCGACGGCTGGGGCCATTCCGACTTCGAAGGCCCCGCGAGCGAGGGCAACGCGATCGAGCTCGCCAGCGTGCCGCGCTTTCGTTCGATGTACGACCGCCATCCGCGCACGCGGCTTGCGTGCTCCGGTGAGCACGTCGGTTTGCCCGAAGGACAGATGGGCAACAGCGAAGTCGGACATCTCAACCTGGGCGCGGGCCGCATCGTGTATCAGGCGATAGCGCGGGTCGATCGCGCGATCGAGGACGGCTCTTTGAGGGAGCGATTGGGGCTCGACGCCCTCGTCGCCGGGCTTCGCGAGCGCGCGGGCGTGTTACACCTGGCGGGGCTGGTATCCGACGGCGGTGTCCACAGCCACGTCAGACACTTCGCCGCAGTCATGGACCTGCTGCCTGAAGATCTTCCGGTGCATGTGCACTGCATCACCGATGGGCGCGACACCTCACCCACGGGGGGCATCGAATTCGTTGGAGCGCTGGACCGGCTGTGTGCGCGTAGCGATCGCTGGGCGATCGCTTCCGTGACCGGCCGCTACTGGGCAATGGACCGCGACAAACGCTGGGACCGGACCCGGCGCGCGTTCGACCTGATCGTCGGAGGTCAAGCGGGGGCGTGGGCTGACGGTGTGGAGCTGGTGCAAAACAGTTACCGGGCGGGTGTCACGGACGAGTTCGTCGAGCCGACCGGGATCCGGGGCGTGGGGGAAGCCGGCGTCGAGGAACGCGACGCGGTCCTGCTTCTCAACTTCCGTTCGGATCGGATGCGGCAGCTGACAGCGGCGCTCACGCGCCCCGACTTCGACGGCTTCGAGCGCGCGCGCGCTCGGCCCGTCGATGTAGTGACATTGACCGAGTACGAGGCTGACCTCCCCGTTTCGGTGGCCTTCTCACCGGAGCACGTGAAGCCGTGCCTTGCGCAGGTGCTTGCCGACGCAGGTCTTATGCAGCTCAAGGTCGCCGAGACCGAGAAGTACGCGCACGTGACCTACTTCTTCAACGGTGGCGAAGAGGCCCCGTTCGAGGGCGAGGACCGCACGCTGGTTCCCTCGCCCAAAGTCGCTACCTATGACCTGCAGCCGGAAATGAGCGCTCGCGGAGTCGCGGACGCGGTGCTCGAAGGCATGCGGTCGGGCACGTACGACTTCATCCTCGTGAACTTTGCAAACCCGGATATGGTCGGTCATACCGGCCGGGTGAGCGCGGCTCGCTGCGCAGTTGAGGAGGTGGACGCTTGCCTCGGGGACCTGCTGGACGCGATCGGCGAGAGCCCGGAGTGGGTGGCGCTCGTCACGGCCGACCATGGCAACTGCGAGATGATGATCGACGCCGAGGGCAACGTGCACACCGCCCACACCACGGAGCCCGTCGACTTCGTGGTGGTCGATCCGCAGGGTCTCGAACGCCACATCAGCGGACCGGGTAAGCTGGCGGACGTGGCGCCCACCGTGCTCGATCTGATGGGAATCGACGCCCCGGCGCAGATGACGGGAGCGAGCCTGCTCACCGAGGCGGCGGGAGAAGATCTCGACTGATGGACCTCGATACGCTATTGCAGCGTGCGCTCTCGCTGGCGGATGACGGCGACTGGGTGAGTGCGGCAGAGCTGTTGCGCGAACAGCTCGGCGACTTTGGGGACGAGGCGTCGCTGCACTGCGCACTGGGCGTGGCCGAGCGTGAGCTGGGGAACGCCGGCCTCGCGTACGAGTGCTTCAAGAAGGCGCTGCAGCTTCAGCCCGAGGATCCGTACGTGCTCGCCACCGCGGGCAACGGCGTCGCGCTATTCGACGATCCCGACGCGATGGAAGCGCTGAAGAGCGCGGCGCTGCTCGCGCCCGACCTGCCGCTCACGCGCATGCTCTACGGCGCGTATTTGGCCAGGGAGGGGTTCCACGACTGGGCCGTCGAACAGCTCGAGGCGGCGCGTGAGCTCGACCCGACCGATTCTCAGATCGCGTACGAGCTCGGGGTCGCGTTTGCGCTCTCCGGGCAGGTAGGACCCTCGGCCCGCTCGCTCGCCGAGGCCGTCCGGCTCGACCCCCGCGACGGATGGACGAGGGTGTTGTACGGACTCGTGTTGCTCGAGGACGATCGGCTCGACGAGGCCGCTGGCGAGTTGCTGGAGGGCGCGCGACTCAGGCCAGAGGACGTAGAAGCCCAGCTGCTGGCCGCTCTGGCCGCTTGTGCAACGGGCCTGGACGGAGTCTCCTACGAGATGCTGGAGCGGGCTCGCATGCGTGCCCTCGAACTTGACCTCGAGCTCGTAGACTCGGCAGCAGAACATGTGGAGGCCGGGCCCGAGGCTGCCGCGACGTTGCTATCGGACGACGTCCAACCTGAAGCACTCCGTGTACGTCTGCGGGAGCGTCCCTAATGGTGCCTATCAAGCGCTTTACCATCGAGCGCCGCAAAGGAGTCCTGATGTGAGCCAACTCACGATTCCAGTCGAACGCCACAGTTTGGACAACGGCCTCAAGATCGTGCTTTCGCAGGATCGCACGGTACCGGTCGTCGCGGTGAACCTCTGGTACGGTGTCGGTTCCCGGAACGAAACAACCGGCAAGACGGGCTTCGCCCACCTCTTCGAGCACATGATGTTCCAGGGCTCGGCCCACGTGCCCAAGAACAAGCACTTCGAGTTGATCGAACGCGCCGGAGGCACGCTCAATGCTTCGACGTGGTACGACCGCACGAACTACTTCGAGACCGTGCCCTCGCACGAGCTGGAGCTTGCGCTCTGGCTGGAGTCGGATCGCATGGGCTGGATGGTCGAGGCCATGGATCAGGAAAAGCTCGACAATCAGCGTGACGTGGTGAAAAACGAGAAGCGCCAGCGCTATGACAATCAGCCTTACGGCGATTGGGACGAGCGGCTGCAGGCGTTGGTCTATCCCGAGGCGCACCCCTACCACCATTCGGTCATCGGGTCGATGGAGGACATCGACGCCGCCACGCTTGATGACGTCGCGTCCTTCTTCAAGACGTTTTACGTGCCTAACAATGCAGTAGTCACGATCACGGGCGATTTCGAGCGCGACGCCGCCCTGCAGCTCCTGGACAAGTATTTCGGCGAAATCGAGCCCGGGCAGCCGATTCCACCCCTGCCGGGTGACTTGCGCATCGATCCGCTGATCGGCGAAACCGTGCGCGAGCACGTGCTGGCCGATGTACCGCTTCCGCGGGTGGTCATGGCGTTCCGGATTCCCCCCTATTCCTCGGACGACTTCGCCGTGGCGGAGGTGTCTAGAGCGCTGCTCGGCATGGGACGTGCGTCACGGTTGTATAGACGGCTGGTGCGCGAACGCCGAGTCGCGAAGGGTGTGGTAACGTTCGCGTTTCCCCTGCTCACCGGTGCCTCGATGCTGCTCGCGTGGGCGACTGGATACCCGGGTGCCTCTCCAGAGGAGCTGGAAGCGGCGCTGGCCGAGGAGCTCGAGGGGCTCGCCGAAGCGGAGGTTCACGAGGTTGAGCGCGCGATCGCGTTGACCGAGTCCGATCTGGTGCGCGGACTCGAACGCGTCAGCCAGCGAGCCGACCTGCTCTCGATGTTCGAGCTCTATTTCGACGATCCGAACCGACTGAATACGGAGTTGGACAGACTGCGTGCCGTCACCGTGGACGAGATTCGAGCTTTTGCGAAAGAGCGACTCGGCCCTGACAACCGAGCCGTCCTGACGTATGAGCCGAAGGGGGAGGCATGAGCCCGCTCGATCGTTTTCGGCAACCTAAGAGCGGCTCGATCCGCAAGTTCGACTTCCCCGACGTCGAGCGCCGCACATTGTCGAACGGTCTCGACCTCAGGGTGTGCAAGCTGTCTCGCCTTCCCTTAGTGAGTACCAACCTCTTCTTCCGAGCCGGCGAGAGTCAACTGGTGGAGTCGCGCGCGGGTCTCGCCGTCCTGACGGGCGACGCGCTCGAGGGTGGCACACAAAAGCGCAGCGGCACCGAGCTCGCGGAAACGCTGGAAGGCATCGGTGCTCGACTCGGCGTGACGACGGGGTGGGAGGGCACGAGCGTTTCGATGTCCTGCCTGGCCGACCGACTCGAGCCGGCCCTGACCCTGCTCGCCGAGGCCGTACTGGAGCCGGCATTTCCGGAAGACGAGGTAGACCGGGCGCGTGAGCAGCAGTTGGCCGCGATTCGGCAACGTGCTATGGATCCCGCAGCGCTTGCGTCGATGGAGGCGAGCCGCCGGTACTTCGTGGCGGGCATCCCCTACGCACGTCCACAGGATGGCAGCGAAGAGTCGATCGCGCCGGTGAAGCGCGAGCTGTTGAGCGACTACGCCGAGTCGTGCTACCGTCCCGAAGGTGGCGGGCTCATCGTCGCGGGCGATCTCGATCCCGATGAGATCGAGATTATGGCAAACCATCGGTTGGCAGCCTGGACTGGCGCGCCTCCGGCGGTTGAGGACTTCCAGGTCGATCCCGTGACCAGAGAACGCCGAGTTTGGGTGGTGCACCGCGAAGGATCCGTGCAGTCCGAGGTGCGCATCGGTCATGTGGGCACCGACCGAGCGACGCCCGACTACTTCTCGTTGTCGGTGGGGAACCTGTTGTTCGGCGGCTCGTTCACCAGCCGGCTGAACTTGAATCTTCGGGAGGAGAACGGGTTCACGTACGGTATACGCTCGCGCTTCGGCTTTCGCTCCCGCCCCGGTCCGTTCTCGGTCTCGACCTCAGTGGGCACAGATGTGACCGCGCCAGCCGTGGGGGAGATCGTGAAGGAGCTCGTGCAGCTCGTCGAAGGCGGACCGACCGAAGAAGAAGTCGCAGCGGCGCGTGACTATGCGGCCGGGGTCTTCGGACTTCAGCTCGAGACCGCCGGGCAGATCGCGTCTCGCATCTCGCAGCTCGTGGTATATGGCTTGCCGGACGACTACTACCACACGTATCGGGACCGACTGCGGGCGGTTACCACCGACGAAGTTGCGGCGGCGATGAGCGTCCATATCCGACCTCAGGAGGTGCAGGTGGTCGTGGTTGGGGACGCGGGTGAGATCGTGGCGCCACTCGAGTCCCTCGATCTGGGGCCGGTCGAGGTTGTCGCAGCGCCTTAATCTGTCACATTCGGGGCCCTTCCGGCGTCCCATGGAGTGGACGCAGGAACACCAAGCCGCTCAGTCATCAGTAGGCCGGTGGCCTTTCTCGGTCTTGGCACAGACCGTGCAGCAAGAGAGCGAGAATGGGTGTTTTCCTGCCATTTGGGCGGAAGCATAGCTGACGGAGGTGGCGACGTGGCGAGGGCACGCAAGAAAGAGATCGTCGAATTGTCTCGGCCGGGCACGGGCGAAGCGCGCGAGCATCGGCAGAAGCTGCGGGATCTCAACGATTCTCAAGTCGTACAGGCATCCCTCGATGGGGACGCGCGCGCGTTCGGCGACTTGGTACGCCGCTACGATCAGAGGCTCCTGAACTTCGTCTACCGTACCATCGGCGATCGGGAGCGTGGGCAGGATCTCGTGCAAGAGACTTTCGTCAGGGTGTACCGGCATCTACACCGATTCGACCAGTCGAAGAAGTTTTCCACGTGGGTCTACACGATCGCGAGCAACCTCGCCAAGAACGAGTTGCGCAACCGATCTCGAAATCCGCTGGTCCTGTTTCAGACGATCATCAAGAACTGGGATGCGGACCATCGACCGTTGGAGTGGGAAGACACGCAGTACAAGCCGGACGATCTCTACCGAAAGCGTCATCTCAGGGCCAAGGTCGAGGAGGCCGTGAAGCAACTACCGGAACACCACAGAATCGTGTTCGTGCTTCGGGAGATGGAAGGGAAGACCTACGACGAGATCGCGGACATTACCGGCTGCAAACTCGGGACGGTGAAGAGTCGATTGAATCGTGCGCGCAACAATTTCGCGCAGATCATCGCTCCGATGATCGACTGATGTAGAACACTGACGTGGATGTGAGGGGATTGGGTGGGGTGGCGGCCCCGTCGGGTAAGCCCGGCGGGGCCGACGTGTATGGAACTCGGTCGGTCCGCCCGCAGTATCAGACCCCATGAACTGCTCGGACTACGTCGGCGCACTCACCGACCACCTCGACGGAAGCGTCATCGAGGGGGATGTGCGTGGCTTTGAAGCACATGTGGAATCGTGCCCTTCTTGCAGTCGATATCTGGCGGTGGTCGAGAAGGGCGCTGAGGTACTGCGCGCGCTTCCCGAACCGGAGCTCAGTGAGGACTTCGGCCCCCGACTGCAACATCGCCTGTACCACGTAGACGACGAGGCGGCGCTCTACGGTGCTGCCTCGGCGACCCCTGCATTGACCGTGGTCGGCATGGCGTTCTTGTTCACTGCGATCGCGTGGTCGCCCACGCTATGGCAAAGGGCTCCGGAGATCGTGCTCGAGCCGATCGTCGTGAACCAGCCTCCTGTGCAGCTTCCTGTACGTCCGGTAAGCGCGATGCCGCGTGGCGCGTCGCCCAGACCTGGTGTTGACTTCGAGCGTGGCCTCTGGGAGGACCAAAGCCTGCTCTACGAGTATTCTCCGCTGTCTCAGCGGTACCGGCAGCGCAGCAGAGTGCGCAGAGCCCAGATCGACCAAGACCGCTAGTTCCCTGAACCGCCTCTCCCCTCGAGATTGACCGGGTGAGCAACTCTGAACTTCCCCCCGCGTTGGCACGCGCTGTGGGCGGCGCGTTCTACCTGCACGGCGACGACCTCTTCAGCAAAGAGGAGGCTGTGCGCGCGCTGATTGCGGTGCACCTCGCGGAGGCGACGCGCGACTTCAATCTCGATCTCTTGCGGGGGAACGAAGTCGATCCGGAGGCGATGGCGTCGGTCCTAGCGACTCCGCCCATGATGGCGGAGTGGAGGGTCGTCGTGATCCGAGAGGTCGAGGGCCTGGCGGGCAGCAAGCACGCGCGCGCGGCGCTGCTTGCGGTCGTCGCGAAGCCGCCACCCGGGTTGGCACTGATCTTGAGCTGCACCGTTCCTCAGGGCTCGAAAGCGAAGTTCTACCGAAGCTTGGCGAAGGTGGCACAGTCGGTGGAGTTCAAGGAGTTCTCCGAGGCAGACGTGCCTGGGTGGCTCATGGAGCGCGCCAAGGAGGCGCACTCAGTCGATTTCGACGCCGATGCCGCGCAAGCTCTCGCGGCAGCCATAGGCACCAACCTCGGCGTACTGTCCCAGGAGTTGAAGAAGCTCGCGGAGTTCGTCGGTGATCGCGCGCGGGTATCGGCTGCCGACGTGGAGGCGGCGGGCACACGCTTGCCGTCCCAGGACCGCTGGCGCTGGTTCGACCTCGTAGGCGAGCGGCGATTTGCAGAGGCGGTGGCCACGCTTGGTGTGCTGATGGGGCAGGGGGAGTCGGGCGTAGGTCTTGTGATTGGACTGACCACGCAGTTGTTGAGACTCGGCATAGCGGTCGAGGGTGGCGCCAGCCAACTCGAGGCAGCATTGCCCCCCCATCAGAAATGGTTGGCCAAGACCGTCGCCCGGCAGGCGAAGCAATGGACGCGCCACGAGATCGACGCAGGGCTCGCGGACCTTCTGCGCGCCGATCGACTGCTCAAGGCGAGCCCCCACACGGACGAGCATTTCGTCGAGGAGTGGCTACTCGCCACCATGGCGCGAGCGCAGGCACGGGCGGCGTGAGCTATCTGAACCGAACCGCGACGACGGTCGTCCTGCTGACCCTGACGAGCCTGGCGTTGCCCGGCTGGATCTGGGCCCAGGAGCGCTCGCTCGGACAGGTGGAGGAGTTCGCGAGCACTGGTCGCGCTGAAGAGGCCCGTGCGATGCTGCTCGAGTGGTGGGAGAATGAACGTCTGGGCGCCAGCCGGCGGGACCTTCAGCTCGGTCTGTGGCTGCGTGGACGGCTTACCGTCGATCCGGCACAGGCGGCCCGCGACTTCCGGCGACTCGTCATTGAGTATCCGGGCGGGCCGTTTGCAGACCGAGCCCTTTTTAGGCTGGCCCAGGGCGCCGAAGCCCAGGGCGCCCGGGAGCGAGCTCGCACCTATATGGCTTCCCTGACGCGAGACCATCCGGGCTCGCCCGTGCTCGAAGAGGCTGAGGCCTGGATGGCGCGGGCCTCGACTGCCAGCCCACCACCCGTTTTCCAGCTGGTCGAGCCCGAAGAGGGCGAGGTCCCGCCTACGGGAGGTCAGGCGCTCCCGGACTCCGTCGTGGATGCTGCTCCTACCATTGTGGATGCTACTCCTACCGCCCCACCACCCGTTGCACAGGAACCCACGGTAGCGCCGCTCAGGAGCGAAGCCCCCTACGCCGTTCAGTTGGGCGCGTTCCTGGACGAGTCTCGGGCCGGAGCACTGCTCGAGCGCGCCTCGGAAGCCGGCCTGGACGTACGATTGGTGCGCGTCGAGGGCAGTCGACTGATGCATGTGCGTGTCGGACGATTTGACTCATCCGCCCAGGCGAGTGTCTCTTTCCAAAGCGTGACGGCTCTTGGCTTTACCGCCGCAGTCGTGCGAGACGCACTAAAAGAGGAGCCCGTCGGGGGATGAAGAGGTAGCAAGAACGTCGTCATTGGAGTGTTCTGCTTGCAGAGGACAATGACGATCACGCCCTCTTGATCCAGATGGCCCTGGAGCGAGCCAGTCGCATCCCCGTCGAGGTCCACCGGGCTGGCAACGGCGACGAGGCCATGATGATGGTGTAGGACCTCGAGCCCGACCTGATCCTGCTCGATCTCAAGATGCCGGGTCGCACCGGCCTCGAGGTTCTCGAGGTGATCAAAGGTGACGATGAGTTCCGCCGCATTCCGGTGGGGCTGCTGACGTCGTCGGATCGCGACGAAGACCTCGCTCAAAGTTACGGACTCGGTAGTAACCACTTCATCACCAAGCCCGAGAACCCCGCGGAGCTGGAGCAACGGCTCCGTTCCCTGCTCAAGAACATGGAAGAGCTGTCCGGAATCCGCCGCGGCAGCGGCAGCCTCGAAGCAACCGCGGTCAGTGCCGTCAATCCCGGCAGCGTGACGCTCCGTCAGTTCCTGGTGTGGGGCGCTCTTTTCGCCGCGATCGCCTTCCTCGTCGCGTTCGCGTACAGCGTGGGCGTGATCTAGAAGGCCTCTCTTGCGGGCCATCGTCGCCAAACGGATGCGCGCGACGGTCCGTTTCGTCGCGGCCGGCGTCGCAATCGGTGCGGTGGTGGGGCTTCTAGTCCACCAAATGGACCCCCCTGGCAGTCGACTACCTCACGTATCCCGCGGGGTCGCGATCGGAATCCTGGTTGGCATCTTCGTGGGCATTGGCGAGGAATGGGTCTTCATTGGCCGGCTACGCTGGCGTCACTATTTGTGGGTGACCGCGGCGCGCATCGCGCTCTACACGGGCGTGGTCGTGGCGGCGCTCGTGCTCGTCAACGGAGGATGGACGGCCCTTACGTCCGACACGGGCCCGTTCGAGTCCACGGGGATCTACGCGACGGGGTGACACGGTGGCGCGCGACTTCGTCCTCGCAATGATGGTTGCGGTCGTGGGCACGGCGTTTCTCGAGGTTCGGCACCTCCACAACCCGGGGGACATCCGCAACTTCTTGCTCGGCAGGTATCGTTTTGCGGTGGAGGAGAGCCGCGTCTTCCTGTTCGCGGACCTGGCGGGCTCGACCTCTATTGCGGAGCGCCTCGGCGACATCACCTACAGCCGCTTCATTGGTGACCGCTACAGAGACGTGGCGGGAGCAATCCTTGCGTGGCACGGGCACGTGTATCAGTACGTGGGCGACGAGGTGGTGATCAGTTGGCCTCTGGAGAAGGGCTTGGCGAACGCGGCGTGCGTTGAGTGCTTCTTCGCGATGACGGACCTGCTGGCGTCGGCTAGCGCTCGCTACGAGCGGATCTATGGAGAGACGCCCCGCTTCCGCGCCGGGCTTCACGGCGGGCCCGTAGTCGCGACATGGGTGGGGCTCGCCAAGACCGAGCTCGCGTTCCACGGCGATGCCCTCAATGCGATATCGCGCATCCAGGGGCTCTGCAAGCAGCACGGCGAGTCATGCATCGTCTCGGCTACTCTGATGGACGGGCTGACCCTTCCGAATCACCTGTGCGCGCGATCTCTCGGCGACGCAGAGCTGCGCGGGAAGAGCGAATCGATGGAGCTGTTCGCGATCGATCGATCGACCGCGGGTGCTGATACGGCTCCGGTGGCCTAGCGAGCCGACCAGGGCCCTCTAGGCGAATCGCTGGCTCTCTCAGCCGCCGGGCAGGTACTTCGTCGGAATCGGATTGGCGGCGCCCTCGCCCTGCCAGTAGATGGAGACGACCCACCAGCGGCTGCCGTCCTTCATGAGCTGGAACGAATTGATGCCGCGCGTGAACGGTTCGTCGTCAGCGCGGCTTCGGTACGACTCGTACGTGCTGAACGCGTGAGCGATCATACCGTAGCCTTCGGTGACTCGGTTGATCTCGGCCTCTACGAAGCCGTTTTCCTCGAGCGAAGCTCCACTGCGCTCGACGTAGCTATCGGGCGTCATGATCACCCGGCGATAGCTGTCGTTCGAGGCCACGACCGCGCTGAGCGTCGCGCCCTCAGCGAAGAGCGAGCGCCAACGGTCCCAATCGCGGGCTTCTCCGGCGTCACCGGAGATGACGTCGTAGACCGCTGCCACGATGGCGTCGATCGACTCGACATCCGCGGGATCCGCGGCCTGGCCGAAGGCGGTCGAAGGAGCAGCGACGCACAGGCCGGCGGTTACGAGCATGAGGACGGAGAGGCGCATCATGGGCTCCCAAGGTTGTTTGCTGTTGGCGGAACGTTCCTGATCAGGTATGGGTCGAGGTCGGGGATGTTTCGCGACCGACTTGAGCCCGAGCCACTCCAGTCTACCTTCACACATGGCCGGAGACGACACCCCTCTCATGCAGCAGTGGCGGGCAGCAAAGTCCCGTCACCCGGACTCTCTACTGTTCATCCGCGTGGGGGACTTCTATGAGCTCTTCCACAGCGATGCGGAGGAGGGCGCGCGCCTCCTGGGACTCACGCTCACGTTCAGAAATAATGGCGCGGCGGCTAAGGTCCCGCTGGCTGGAGTACCGGTCAAGGCGCTCGACGACTACCTGTCGAAGCTGGTCCGACTCGGTCGCCGAGTAGCGATCTGCGACCAGGTCGAGGACCCGGCGCTGGCGACGGGCATCGTGAAGCGCGAGGTCACAGAAACTGTGACGCCGGGCACTGTGCTCGCGGACAATCTGCTCACTGCGCGCAAGAACAATTTCCTCGTGGCGCTGCTCAAGCCGTCGGCAGACGTCTTTGCGCTTGCGGCGCTCGATGTTTCGACCGGCGAGTTCACCGCGCAGGTCGTGCCCGCACACGAGCTGCGGGCTGAGTTGGGTCGGATCGAGCCAACCGAATTGTTGTTGCCGCGTTCGCTCGAGCAGGCAGAGGAGCTCGATGCCGCCGCTCCGGTGGTGCCGCGCACCGTCCGCGATGACTGGATGTTCGAGGCTGACGTGGCGACTGATGAGCTCCTGCGCGTCTACCGGCTGCAGTCGCTGGACGGGTTTGGGTTCGAGCCCGGCGATGAGCCGCTCATTCGAGCCACAGGCGCATTGGTGCACTACTTGAAAGAAGTCAGGCCCGGTGGCGTGACCCACCTGCAGCCGCCGCGTCTTCGCCGTCCAGGAAGTGTCATGCTGCTCGATGAAATGACGCGTCGGAATCTCGAGCTGATCGAGCCGCTGCGGGGAGGGGAGGAGGGTGGCACACTTCTCGAGGTGCTCGACCTCTCGGTGACGGCGATGGGGGGGCGACTTCTGCGGCGCTGGATTCTTGAGCCGCTCGTGCTCCCCGACGAGATCTGGCGGCGGCAGGACGCGGTGCGGGATTTCGTGGAACATCCGGAGCTGCGCGAGCAACTGCGAAATGCGCTCTCGGACGTTACGGATTTGGAGCGCCTGGCGGGAAAGATCGGCACGGGTCGAGTGGCTCCGAGAGATTTGCTCGGACTGAGGCGCTCGCTCGAGCGATTACCCGCGATCCGGGCGCTCGGAGCTGAAGCCGATGCCGCGATGCTCACCGATGTCTGCGGGGAGTTGGACTGCTTGGAGGAAGTACACGACTTGCTGGGGCGGGCGATCTCGGACGAGCCGCCGGCGACGTTGCAAGACGGTGGCGTGATCCGTCAGGGATGGTCGGACGAGCTGGACAACCTGCGCTCCGTCCGCGACGGGGCCCGGCAATTCATTGCCAGTCTTCAGGTTCGCGAGCGTGAGCGCACCGGTATTTCCACGCTGAAAGTCGGCTTCAACAAGGTCTTCGGGTACTACCTGGAGGTTAGCAAGGCGAACACGGCCAAGGTCCCCGCCGACTACGTGCGTAAGCAGACGCTGACCAACGCCGAGCGTTACTTCACGCCCGAACTGAAGGAGTGGGAGGAGAAGGTCTTCGGAGCAGAGGACCGCATCATCCAGCTCGAGACCGAACTCTTCGCCGAGGTGCGTTCACGCGTCGGGGGAGTGGTCACACGACTCCAGGACAGCGGAGCCCGTCTCGCGACGGCCGACGTGCTGTGCACTTTTGCCGAAGTCGCGACCCGGCAGGGCTACGTTCGCCCCATAGTGCACACGGGTTTCGACTTGGCCGTGCGTGGCAGCCGCCACCCCGTGGTCGAGACCATGATGCCCCGGGAAGAGTTCATCCCCAACGATCTAGTGCTGACGGACGAGGTCTGGATCGTGGTGCTCACCGGACCCAACATGGCGGGCAAGAGCACCGTACTGCGCCAGATCGGCCTAATCCAACTGCTCGCGCAGATTGGGTCGTTCGTGCCCGCCGATGCGGCCAAGCTGCCGGTCACGGATCGCATCTTTACCCGCGTCGGAGCTTCGGACAACCTCGCCCGCGGACAATCGACTTTCATGGTCGAGATGAGCGAGACCGCGTCGATCGTGCACGGCGCCACGGATCGTAGCCTGGTATTGCTCGACGAGATCGGTCGAGGCACTTCGACCTACGACGGGGTCTCGATCGCGTGGTCGGTCACCGAGCATCTGCATGAGAAGATCGGAGCCAAGACGATCTTCGCGACCCACTACCACGAGCTGACGCAACTCGGCGACCTGTTGGAGGGCGTGAAGAACATGAACGTCTCGGTCCGGGAGGTCGGGGACGACATCGTGTTCTTGCGGCGACTCATGGACGGAGGGGCCGATCGCTCCTACGGGATCCAGGTCGCTCGGCTGGCTGGACTACCAGACGGGATCGTCGAGCGCGCGCGGGAACTTCTCGAAGAGTTGGAGGGAACACATACGAGCGGCGGTGAGGGTCTCGGCCGCTACGGCGTGCACCGACCCGGCTCGGAGGCTCCGCTCGATCAACTCTCGATGTTCCAAGTGGAGCACCCCCTCATGCGTCGCTTGCGTGCGTTGGATCCCGACAACCTGACCCCGAAAGAGGCTCTCGCGCTCCTCTACGAGTTGAGGAAGGACGCGACAGGCGGTGACGATTGAAGCAGAATTCTAGAAGGAACCTGGCTGCGCAGGGCGGCGTCACTGCTGCATTGCTCATGGGCCTCGCGTGCGGAGGTGAAGGCGAGATCGAGCAGCCGACGCCGCTCTATGGGGCCGTGCCCATCGACTATCCGATCCAGCTCTGGGATCAGGACATGGAGGGACAGACGATGCTGCGGGTCCGTGTCTCGGATACCGGTACGGTGGACTCGGTGGAGGTTGTGGGCTCGTCGGGCTACGAGGCTTTCGATTCCGCGGCGGTTGCCGGAGCCCGAGATCTCCGCTTCAGCCCCGCGCGCCGGGACGGTGAACGCATTGAGGTCTGGGCAACCGTGCCGGTGCGTTTCTCGAAGCGCCCCAGACCCGATACGGCACGTGTCTTGCCAGCTGCGGACGCATGATCCTGCCCCGCCCGCTCCGCGATCGCTGAATGTCCAAACGACACCAAAAGCCGTACGACTCCGTGCTCGACTTGATCGGTTGGACTCCTATGGTCCGGCTATCGTCTGTTACCGATGGCGCGCGCACACCGCTGTACGCGAAGTGCGAGTTCATGAACCCCGGTGGCTCGATCAAGGACCGCATTGGACTCGCGATGCTAGAAGCCGCGGAACGCGACGGGTCCCTCAAGCCCGGTGGCACGATCGTCGAAGCAACCGGCGGGAACACGGGCCTCGCGCTCGCGATGGCGGCATCTATCAAGGGGTATCGCTGCATCTGCACGATGCCGGACAAGATGAGCACTGAGAAGGCCAAGCTGCTGAGGGCCTTCGGCGCTGAAGTGATCATCACGCCGACCGCGGTCCCGCCCGACCATCCGGATCATTACCTGCAGCAGGCGCGCTCGATTGCGGCTGAGACGCCGGGCGCGGTGATGGCGGACCAGTTCTACAACAAGGCCAATCCCGACGCGCATCATGACACCACCGGTCGGGAGATCTGGGAGCAGAGCGACGGGCGCGTGACCCACTTCGTAGCCTCGGCGGGCACCGGAGGCACGATCACCGGTGTGAGCCGCTACCTCAAGGCCAAGAATCCGTCGGTGAGGATCATCGGGATCGATCCCGAGGGCTCGATGATCGCGCCCTTTTTCAACACAGGACAAATGGTCGAGGGACGTCCGTACAAGGTCGAGGGTGTCGGCAACGACAAGATCCCGGGCGCGCTGGACCTCGACACGGTCGACGAATATAGGACCGGCGAGGACGGTGCAGCGTTTCGCATGGCCCGACGTCTGACTCGGGAGGAGGGACTGTTCGTGGGCGGCTCTTCCGGATTACTGGTGAACGCCGCGATCGAGGTCACGAAGGAGCTGGACGACCCGGACGCCTTCGTAGTCACGCTGCTACCCGACTGGGGAGAGCGCTACCTCAGCAAGGCGTACGACGACGACTGGATGCGCGACAACGGCTTCTTGCAGCGGCCACGGCGCTCGACTGTCGCGGAGTTGGTGCACGCCAAGGAAGGAGATCTTCCGGAGCTCATCGTGGTCGCGCCCACTACCTCGGTTCGCATTGGCCTCTCCACGATTACGGCGCATGACATTGGTCAACTGCCGATCGTGCTCGATGGTGAGTGCGTGGGTTCGGTCACCGAGACCCGGTTGATGGCTCAGGTGATCGCAGACCCGTCGCTATTGGACCGGCCGGTTGAGACCGTCATGGGCTCGCCCTTTCCGGTCGTGGATGGCCATGTCGACTCCGAGGAGATTCGACATTTGCTCACGCGCGAGAACGCGGCGTGCCTCGTTCGCGAGAACGGGTCCCTCTCGGGGATCATTACGCGCTACGACGTCATCCGCGCCCTGACCGCATGAGGGTCGCGGTCCTGATGGGCGGGACCTCCGACGAACGCGACGTCTCGCTTTCGTCTGGCGCCGAGGTCGCTGATGCGCTTCGAGAGGCGGGTCATGAGGTCGTCGCCGTGGACACCACGCACGGTCTGCTCAGCCGAGAGGAAGAGGCGCGCCTGCTGAGCGGTGGCGTGGACGCGGCGCCGCCCGGTGCGAGCGACCTGGCTCGTCTCGATGAGCGCCACACCGTCGCGCTTACCCGTGACCCGTCACTCCACGACATCGAAGTCTTCTTCTTGGCGCTTCACGGTGGCTCGGGAGAGGACGGCACCCTGCAGGCGCTGCTCGACGCGGCTCGCGTGACCTACACCGGAAGCGACCGTCTCGGCTGCTCCTTGGCCATGGACAAGGAGGTGTCCAAGCGCCTGTTGAGAGACGCGGGGGTTCCAACCCCTGATTGGATCACTGGCCAGCCTTCGGAGGCCGAGGTGGTCGAGACGCTCGGTCTGCCGGTGATCGTGAAGGCGTCGAGCGGTGGCTCGTCGCTACGGCTGATCCTCGCCCACGACCGCGCTGAACTGGTTGGCGCGATCGAAGAGAGCCGCGGGTGGGACGACGTGGTTCTGTTTGAACGATATCATTCCGGCCGAGAGCTAACGGTCGCTGTACTAGGCGCCGAGACTCTACCAGTTGGGGAGATTATTCCCGAGCACGAGATTTTTGACTATGAGTGCAAGTATCAGCCTGATATGGCTCAGGAGATTTTCCCGGCTGACATCCCCGAGACGCTGGCGAAGCGACTCGGAGAACTCGCGCTCACGGCGCACCGCGCGTTGCGCATGCGGGACTACTCCCGGGTCGACTTCATCGTGGACGAGGATGGTCAGCCCTGGTGCTTAGAAGCGAATGCGCTGCCCGGGATGACGGCAAACAGTCTGCTTCCCAAGGCTGCGCGGGCCGCTGGCATAGAGTTTCCGGAGTTGTGCGATCGCATCATGTTGCTAGCGGCCGCAAGAAAAAGGGCCGACAGGAACCTGCCCACTGGGTAGGGGTTTGCACTAGATCCCGCTAGACGTACGAAGGTCGAAGGACGAAGATGGCGTATTCAAGCAGAAGCTTCGGCTTCAGTTTCACGATCACCCCAATGGTGAAGCGCCTCATGATCGCCAATGTGGCGGTCTTCGTCCTGTCGCTGATCATCGGGCAGGGCTTCGTCTTCGACTGGTTCGGCTTCCAGCCCACGCGGATCATTCTCCGCCCGTGGGGCCCGATCACCTACATGTTCCTTCACGGCGACTTGATGCATCTCGCCGTCAACATGCTCATCCTGTTCTTCTTCGGGCCGCCGCTCGAGGGCCGTTGGGGCGAACGGGAGTTCCTTCGTTTTTATGTGATCTGCGGCCTGGGCGGCGTGGCGCTAAGCTACCTCTTCTTGCCGAACATGGTCATCGGTGCCTCGGCCGCGATGTATGGCGTCATGCTCGCGTTCGCGATGAACTGGCCGGACGTGCCGATCTACGTTTGGGGCATCTTCCCCGTTAAAGCGAAGTACCTGGTCGGGTTCTTCTTCGTGCTCAGCGCGTTGAGCGCGTTCCAGAGCTCGGGCGGTGCCGCCGGAGCAGGTGGTGGAACGGCCCACTTCGCGCATCTCGGCGGGCTTATCGCAGGCTTCCTCTATCTGAGATCTGACTGGCGGCCGGGTGCGCAGCTGGCCCGCATCAAGAAGGCCGCCACGCGTTCACGCCGGCTCGCCATCGTGCCTCGCGACGAGAACGCCGATGAGCTCAGGGGTGCGGGCAGCTCGTCGCGCCGACCGCGAGAGGAAGCCGCGCTCTACGAGAAAGTCGACGCCGTGCTCGACAAGATTTCGGCTACCGGGATGTCGTCGCTCACGTCGGACGAGCTCAAGCTGCTCGACGAGGTTTCGAAGAAGCACCGCACGAACTAGGCGCCGGCCGACGGCGACTGAGGCGCGCTGCTCTCGCAACCCGCGCGCGCTTGCTTGTTCCCTCTCAAGTCGCCAGCGAGGTTATCGGGCCCCGCCCTTCTCGGGGGCACGGTATTTCCGATGAGATCCGGAGAGGTCGGCATGGTGTCTTGGGAGACGAGTATCGGTTCACGTTGGGTCCCGTTGCTTGCTGGTGCGCTTCTGTTCACGTCCTGCGGGGGCTCGGCTCCACCTCCCCCGCCACCGCCACCGCCTAGTGAACCCACGGACGAAGAGTCTGACGCGGCGCAGCCGCCGACTACTCAAGACCAAGAAGCGGCGCCCGTTCCGTTCGTGTTCGGAGTGGATCTCGACACGGTTCAAGCAGGCGTGTTCGACCAGGGGAAGATGTGGACGTTCGAGTTCCCGCCCACCGACTACATCGAGAGGACGCACGGCTTCCGGCCGGACGAGGCTTGGTTCGAGAGGGCTCGCCTCGGTGCGCTGCGCATTCCAAGCTGCTCCGCGTCGTTCGTATCACCCAACGGCCTCGTGCTGACGAATCACCACTGTGCGCGTGACTTCGTCACTCAGGTGTCGGGCGAAGGCGAGTCTCTGCTGGACGATGGATTCCGGGCGACCGACCTCGCGGATGAACGTCCAGTGGAGGACTTCGAGGCCGACCAGCTGGTCGAGATCATCGACTTCACTGAGGAGGTGAATGCCGCGGTTGACGCGGTCAGCGCCGGCGAGCGGAGCGAGGTACGCGAGTCGCTGCTCGAAGAGATCGAGGCGGGCGTCCTCGAGCAGCGGGGTGGGGAAGACTCGGGCTACGAAGTCGAGATGATCTCTTTGTACAACGGTGGACGCACGTCGGCGTACGTCTTTCGCCGGTACACCAACGTCAAGTTGGTCATGGCTCCCGAGTTACAGATCGGATTCTTTGGTGGCGACCCGGATAACTTCACGTTCCCGCGCTACAATTTGGATTTCTCGCTCTTCCGCGTATACGACGACAACGGGGATCCGCTCTCGACCGAGAACTACTTTCCGTTCGACTCCGACGGCCTCCAGGAAGGCGACCCCATTTTCATCGTGGGCAACCCGGGTTCAACCCACCGGCTCCAGACCGTGGCCGAGCTCGAATTCCGACGGGACGTTTCGGACCGGTATATGCTGGAAACGTTCCGCCGCCGCATGCGCGTGCTGCAAGCGTTTATCCGGGCCAACCCCGAGGCGGCCGAAGAGCACCATCTGCGCAACGAATACTTCAGCCTCAGCAACTCCGAAGAGGCCTACGACGGGCAGATCCGGGGACTGCAGGACCCCATCATCATCGCGCGCCGGCAGGACACGGAGCGCGACTTCCAGGCGGCCATCGAGGCAAACCCCGAGCTGCGCGATCGGTATGGGGATCTGATCGAACGCATGGCAGCGGTCCAGGAGCAGAAGCGAGCCGCGGCACCGGTGATTGGGGCGTTCTCGGTCTTCGGCAACCCCTATCTCGACTCTTCCACGCTCATCAGGGGCTTCTTTGCGCTGCAGGTCATCGCGATGCGGCAGAACCAGGCGCCGCCGGGAGACATCGAAGACATGATGGAGAACGTCATTGGGACGCCCCAGATGCATCCGGATCTAGACGCCGCGCTCATGGCCGACCGGTTCACGGAGATGAGCGACTATCTGGGCGCCGACCACGCGGCTGTCGCCGCGCTGCTCCGAGGACGTACTCCGCTTGAGGTGGCAGAGCGTATCGTGCAGGGTACGATGTTGAGCGACTCCGCGATTGCGGTCACCGCGCTGCAGAACGGAAGTGCGACTCCGCAGGACGCAGCCGTACAGGCGGTCATCGCCTTCCTGCCGGCGTTCCTGGAGCTCAACGCCCTCTACGTCGAGGTGGGCCCTCTCGAAGAGGAGCTCGCCGCCGAACTCGGGCGTGCCCGCTTCGAGATCTACGGGACCGACGTTCCGCCCGACGCAACCTTTTCGCTGCGTATCGCCGACGGTGTCGTGACTGGATACGAATACAACGGCACCGTAGCTCCAATCTTCACAACGTTCTACGGCTTCTACGATCGGCACTATTCGCACGAGGGCAAAGAGGATTGGGCACTACCCGATCGCTGGCTGGACCCACCGTCGACGCTCGACCTCAGAACCCCGATGAACTTCATCTCGACCGCCGATATCATCGGTGGCAATTCGGGCTCACCGGTGCTGGATAGGGATCTGGAGGTCGTAGGCGTTGTCTTCGACGGTAACGCGGAGAGCCTGCCGGGCGACTACATCTATCTGCCGGAAAAGAATCGTTCGGTCACAGTGGACGTGCGCGCGATCCTTGAGGCGCTCGACGAGATCTACGACCTCGACCGACTCGTTCTGGAGCTCACCACGGGCGAGCTGGCCGCCACGGAAGCGGAGGCAGACGCGAGGCGTTAGGCGAGGAAACATCGGGTGGCGCGCCGTATTCTGAGGTGCGCCAACCCTCTTGAGGAGGAGACAACCGATGGCCGGTAGATTCTCGAACAGCTTTGCGCTGGTGAAGGCGAGCGCCAACGTGTAGCGCATGGACAAGGAGCTGGTGGCGTTCCCGCTCATGTCGGGAGTCGCGACCGTGCTCATCGCCGCGAGCTTCATCACTCCCGTGGTCATGACGGGCGGATGGGAGGCCTTGGCCGAGGACGGCAGCAGCAGCTACTTCGAGTACGCGGTTGGTTTCCTTTTTGCCCTCGTGCAGTCCACGGTCATCCTCTTTTTCAATGCGGCGTTGGTTGGCGCGGCGCTCATTTGCCTCGATGGCGGTGATCCGACGGTGAGTGACGATCTCGCCATTGCCGGAAAGCGCATGGGCGCGATTCTCGGCTACGCCGCGTTGGCGGCCACGGTTGGTATGGTGCTGCGCTTCATTTCCGAACGCTCCGGATTCATTGGGCGCTTGATTTCCGGCTTCGTCGGGATGACCTGGAGTCTCGCCACCTATCTGACGGTCCCGGTGCTGGTGGCGAAGGACATCGGTCCGATCGATGCGGTGAAGGAGAGCGCTGCGCTGCTCAGGCAGACCTGAGGAGAGCAGGTGATTGGAAACTTCGGTCTGGGTTGGGCGTTCATGATGGCGGACATCTCGTGGGGGCTCGTTTCAACAGTACTGATCGCGAGTACCGCGTCGATCTTGCCAGCGGGTGCGGTCTTCCCGGCGCTTGGCGTTGCGGTGCTCGGCTTCGTCTTCCTCGTGCTGTTCTTCTCTGCTCTGAAGGGTGTATACACCGCCGTCCTTTACCGGTATGCGGTCACCGGCGAGGACAGCCTTTTCGACCCTGAGATCGTGGGCAGCGCGTTCCGCTCCAAGCGCTGACCTGGCGCCTTGCCCGGGCTATGGGGCCCTTCTAGAATCCGTGTCCCCAAATGATCTAGAACGGGGCCTCTCGCCACGTGGCGGGAGGCCTCGAATCATCGATAAGCCGGAGGGCTCTGCATGGCATCGGGCAAGGAATACACCACGGACCACATCCGGAATGTTGTGGTCCTGGGCCACGGAGGGGCTGGCAAGACCAGCCTGGTGGACGCGCTCTGCTTCGTCGCCGGCACGTCGAAGCGGCACGGCAACGTGGACGACGGCACCGCGCTCACCATGTACTCGCCCGAAGAGCATGCTCACGAGATCTCGATCCAGCTGACGCCGGCGTATGCCGAGCACATGGGGACGAAGATCAACCTGCTCGACACTCCCGGCTATCTGGATTTCACCGGCGAGACGCTTGCGGCCGTGAGAGTCGTCGACGCCGCCATCATTGTGGTCAGCGCCACCTCGGGCGTCGAGGTGGGCACGGAGCGCGTGTGGGAATACTGCGTGGCCCGGGGCATCCCCCGGGTCTTCTTCGTTTCGATGATGGACAAGGACAACGCCGACTTCGATGGCGTCTTCCAACAGATCAAGAAGCTCGCCGACGGTGCGCTACCGGTGGAGATCCCCATCGGCGAAGGCGCGGACTTTTCCGGCATCATCAACCTCTTCAGTGAAAAGGCGCACATCTACAAGGCGGGCACCACCACAGGCGAGTACGATGAGTCCGATATTCCAGCCGAATTGGCGGACAAGGAGGCTCAGTGGGAGACCGAGCTCCAGGAGACGCTCGCGACCACGGACGAGTCACTGCTGGAGAGCTATCTGGAGGGTGGTCACATTTCGCGCGAAGAGGCGATCGAAGCGATGGCCCGTGGCATGGGACGCAATGAGGTCTTCCCAGTGTTTTGCGGTGCCGCGCCGAAGACCTATGGCATGCGAGCGCTGCTCAAGAAGATCGTTGAGCTTTGCCCGAGTCCGGCGGAGGCGGGTGCGGAAGTCGTTGGAGACACGGAACTGGTAGCCAGCGACAGCGGCCCCCTTGCTGCGCTGGTCTTCAAGACCGCGGCCGAACCCCACGTCGGGGAGTTGTCTTACTTCCGCATCTTCTCGGGCTCAGTGGCCAACGGCGCCGAGGTCGTGAATGCGTCGGACGGCCAGAGCGAGAAGCTCAACCACCTGAGTATCCCGATGGGCAAGGAGCGGCACGAGGTACTAAGGTTGCATGCCGGAGACATTGGCGTCATCGCGAAGCTCAAGCACACACACACGAACGACACGCTCAACGACGCGGGCAAGAACCTGCCGGTGGATGTGATCGAGTTTCCGAGCGCGGACATCGCAGTGGCGATCGTCGGGGAGACGCGCAACGACGAGGACAAGCTAGGCGAGGTGCTTCCGAAGCTGCGCGAGGAAGATCCGACCTTTTCCGCGAGGTTCGACGCCGAGCTGCATCAGACCATCGCTCGAGGCGTCGGTGAGCTCCACCTCGACGTGCAGTTCGAGAAAATGGCGCGCAAGTACGGGGTGAAGGTCACGACCGAGCGGCCCAAGATCGCGTACCGTGAGACGATCTCGGCGAAAGGTGAAGGACAGGGTCGCCACAAGAAACAGTCTGGCGGCCGTGGCCAGTTCGGGGACTGCTGGATCCGCTTGGCGCCCAAGCCACGCGGCACGGGATACGAGTTCATCAACTCGATCAAGGGTGGCGTGATCCCGACCAAGTTCATTCCATCGGTCAACCGCGGTATTCAGGAAGCCTCGGCAAAGGGGGCCATCGCGGGCTACCGGCTCGTAGACTTCAGCGCTGAATGCTACTTCGGCTCGTACCACGCCGTCGACTCGTCCGACATCGCCTTCAAGCTCGCCGGGTCGGTCGCTCTGCGGACGGTTGCCGAAAAGTGTAAGCCGGTGTTGCTCGAGCCGGTGCTCGAGCTCGCGGTGACCACGCCGGACGAGTACCTGGGCGACATCATGGGCGACCTGACGTCGCGGCGAGGAAAGGTCCAGGGCATGGATCCGGCGGAGGGCCGCACCACGGTGCGCGCGCTCGTGCCTGAGTCCGAGCTGTACAAGTATGCGGCGACTCTACGGTCGATGACTCAGGGGCGGGCCAGCCACAGCAGGAAGTTGGCCGGGTACGAGCCTGCGCCGCCGGAAATCGCCAAGAAGGTTGCGGCGGAACGCGCGGAGGAGGAGGCCCACTAGCTCTCGGGATGGGACCGCTGCGCGGGCTCTACTCGCCGCGCTTCGGCTGAAGCTGGTTTTTCCGGGGGTGCTGGGTGTGGGCGCTTGGTCTTGGTTCGCGGGGGGCTAAGGCTCCTGCGCGGGCGTTCGTTCGCTTCGCTCACACGTAGACCGCTTCGCGGTCTTCGTTGCCCGTGCAATCAGGCGCTTTTTGGCCCTTTACGCTTCCCGAGACCCGAGTTAGCTTCTTAAGCTCGGTCGTAAAAGGCCGCCTCAGTTGCCTGGGGGCGGCTCTTTTCCGCATTTGGGAGGTCGTGCGGGAAGGTCGGGCGGGCGCCCCGAGGGGACGCTTCGGGTGCGAGAGCGGTGGGGTACCGAAGCGGTCAAACGGGGCAGACTGTAAATCTGCTGGCTAAGCCTTCGGAGGTTCGAATCCTCCCCCCACCACTTCGTGTCTTGCTGAAAGAAAGAGTGACAGGGAAGGCGCTGCGGGAGTAGCTCAGTTGGCTAGAGCATCAGCCTTCCAAGCTGAGGGTCGCGGGTTCGAGTCCCGTCTCCCGCTTGCAGCGAAACAGGTGATGGAAAGGAACGATGCGCGCTCTGGTAGCTCAGGGGTAGAGCGCGTCCTTGGTAAGGACGAGGTCGCGGGTTCAAATCCCGCCCAGAGCTTGCTGCCGCGTTCGGCAGCAGAAAATCACGACCCGACTCAGAGAGACAGCGATGGGCAAGGCGATATTTGAGCGAACGAAGCCACACGTAAACGTGGGAACGATCGGTCATGTAGATCACGGCAAGACGACTCTGACG
>Ga0209554_1000023_pt1 | contig 110282 bp, 106 predicted proteins | sample MarorgKNORR_S2LV_5_FD_188221 | JGI IMG/M metagenome (GOLD analysis project Ga0209554, IMG submission 188221) | Marine microbial communities from the Southern Atlantic Ocean, analyzing organic carbon cycling - Bottom_A/KNORR_S2/LV (SPAdes) (version 2) | ecosystem: Environmental > Aquatic >...
GAGCCATACCCGATGGTAACTGAGAGAAGCATATGGAAATTGGAGTAACAGGATGGCCAGCACCGTACACGAGGGTGATCTAGATCTTTCGCACCTGACTACGGCGGAGGGGCTCAAGCTGCCGGAGCGTATACGCGGGGATCTTGATCTCAGAGGCCTGACTACGGCGGAGGGGTTGAAGCTGCCGGAGGGTATCGGGGATCTTGATCTCAGAGGCCTGACTACGGCGGAGGGGCTCAAGCTGCCGGAGGGTATACGCAGGAGTCTCTACCTCAGCGGCCTGACTACGGCGGAGGGGCTCAAGCTGCCGGAGCGTATACGCGGGAGGCTCGATCTCAGCGGCCTGACTACGGCGGAGGGGCTCAAGCTGCCGGAGCGTATACAAGGGAGTCTCAATCTCAGAGGCCTGACTACGGCGGAGGGGCTCAAGTTGCCGGAGCGTATACAAGGGAGTCTCAATCTCAGAGGCCTGACTACGGCGGAGGGGCTCAAGCTGCCGGAGCGTATACAAGGGAGTCTCAATCTCGCCGGCCTGACCTCGCCCGAAGGGCTTGAGCTTCCGGAGGATATACACGGGAGGCTCGATCTCAGAGGCCTGACTACGGCGGTGGGGTTGAAGCTACCCTGGTATGTAAACCAGAATCTTGATCTCAGAGGCCTGACCTCGGCGGTGGGGCTCAAGCTGCCGAAGCGTATACTAGGGAATCTCAATCTCAGCGGCCTGGCTACGGCGGAGGGGCTCAAGCTGCCGGATCGTATACAAGGGAGTCTCAATCTCAGAGGCCTGACCTTGGTGGAGGGGTTGAAGCTGCCGGAGCATGTGGGAGATGACATTAACTTATGGTCGCTGGACGAGGACGAGTACGATCAAGAAGTCCACGGGCCTGAACTGGGCGGCAAGGTCCATTTCAGTAATCCCAGGAGCAACAGGAACTAGCCCCTAGCCCCCCCCCGTCCCCCCCTAGCCACCCCCAGCTATTCAGCAGTGTTTTGCGCGTCCGGTCAGTTAACCGGTAAGTCCGCCTCGAAGAGCGGATGACTCGCGAACAAGTAGACGAAGCCCAACGTCTGTCCCGCGAGTGGATAGAGGCGCATCCCAGCGGCAACTAGCCCCCTAGCCCCCCTCCGTGGCACCCAGCCACACTCAGCTATCCAGCAGTGTTCTGCGCGTCCTGTGTTGCGGGCCTGAGGGGGGCAGGGCAGAATCAGGGCATGACACGCTACCGCGAGATGCCGAGACCGTCGATGTGCATGTTGGGGATCACGTGGTTCACCCGTACGCCCCAGATCCCGTCCGTGCGGCCCGCCATCCCCGTGTTCTCGACAGTGTGCACCACCGTGCCGTTCACGACGAACTCGGTCTCGTCGCTGCCGACGCGTACTTCGAGCTGGTTCACGGAGCGGCCGTCCGAGTTCGGCGTCTGGACCGCATCATGCGGCGTGCGGGCCTGAATATCGTGCACGCTCTCTCCAGCCCGATGCTTGACGATATATGTGCCGTTTTGCGCGACCAGGAAGTACATGTAGTTCTGCCCGGTCTCGTCGAGGGAGCCTCCCCCATAGATCAAGCCGTAGTAATTTGCGTGGCTACTTGGCTCGCCCAATACGAACCTGCCAGACAGGGTAAACGGCCGCGACGCGGTGTCGTCGTCTTTCCAGAGCACCACGGCGGGGCCCGTGTTGACATGGAACCCGTCGCCCATAACCCTGACGTCGACCTCAGGAACGTCGTCGGGGTCGGCGGAGTTCGTGCTGCGGTCGACCCTCATCTGCATGCCTTCTGGCACCTGAGCCGTTAGCGGCGTCGCGATCAACAGGGCAAACAAAGCAACTGTGGTTCTGCGGAGCATATGGCCTCCTGTATTTTTCTGAAGTGACGTGACAGTATAGTGCGATTCGCCCAAACGGGCATCCGTTGCGTCGTGGCCCTCCTTTGCAACCACAGCAAAGTCGAGGCTGTGGACAAAGCTGGGATCGACCTGTCAGCGGTTGACCGCCCAGACTGGTGGACCGCGATTGAGCAGACAGTGAGTTGCTCGACGCCGGTGCAGACGTTGCCGAAGTAGGGCTGACCAAAGAGGAGACGTGCCAGCTACTCGGAAGGTAGAGAGCGGCGGTCCCCAATCTCCTCGCGCTCCGTGGCATCCAGCCACACCTAGCTATCAAGCACTGTTTTGCTCGTCCTGAGTTGCGGGTCTGAGTGGGGCAGAGCAGAATGAAGCATGGCGATCACACAGTGTTCGGAATGTGGCGGACAGGTCTCGACCAGCGCGACGGCCTGTCCGCACTGCGGGTGCCCCGTAGAGCCTCAGATCACCTGCCCGGACTGCGGAGAAGAGTTGGCAGCTTCTCTTCTGGCTTGCCCTGTGTGCGGTGCCCCTGTGGCAGGGGGCGAGGAAAGTCCCGTACGCTACTCGCCGGTACGGATCGACAAGTTTGTCATCCTATTTCTGGTCACATTCGGGGCCTATGGGTTCGTCTGGTTCTATCGTAACTGGCGATACATCAAGACGAACGAAGGCACGACGATCTGGCCATGGGCTCGGGCTCTCTGGTCTCCCTTCTGGTACTACCCGATGCTTAAACGGCTTGATGTTAAAGGGAAGGGTCTCCTGGCCGCCGCGTTCTTTATTCTACTGTTCCTCTACCGCCTTCCGAATCCCTATTGGCTCCTCGGCTTCCTCGGTGTTCTCTCTCTGATCCCAGCCGTGAAGGCGATCAACGATCTGAATGAGAGGTCCGCGACGCGGCATCCAAGTTTCGGATGACGTGACCCCCTGAATCTGCGACCAGCGCAAGATCCTAACATCCGCGCTGGCCTCGTTTCAGGGGGTCACGTCATACCCACCACCCTTCCCGCGTCCATACGGCGGTTGAATCGCCTATCCCTAAGACTTGAGGGTCCCGAGGCATGGGGGGACGATCGTCGTCTCTCCGTAGCCCGGGACCCTCCGCGCTACCTGCCCCTCGCCCAGCCCTTGGGTCGAGTCGGTCGGGCCTGAAGACCTAGTTGCCTGACCCTCCGACCACGCTGGCACGGTAGTCGAGCGGCGGATCACGATCACCCACCAACGGCTCGTAGATGTAGTTGGGGCCACGACGTCTCAGGAACTCCTCCTGCGCGGCCTCGATGAGCGCCGGCTGAGTAAAGAGGTCGTGCATCGTGAACGCGAGCGTCTTCGCCGCGTTGACCATGCCCTTGTTGCCGATGTCCATGCCACCGGCCGTTACCGCCTGCCAAGAGTGGGCGGACGTTCCGGGGACCCAGGTGGCCGTGCGGAGCCCAGCAGTCGGAACCGTCCAGCTGACGTCGCCGACGTCGGTCGAGCCCCCTTGCCCAACCTCGATAACCTCGAAGGGCTCGATCTCATTCGCGCGCTCGATCGGAGGCACGCCCTCGGGGAACGTGTTCTGGATCATCTCGGCGAAGCGACGCTCCTCTGCGGTGTACTCGACACCACCGACCGCGGTGAGGTTGGCGTGCATCGCTCGACCCAGTGCCTCGTTGGGAAGCACATTGTAGATGCCGTGAATGACCTCGAGTTCCATGCGAGTCTCGGTACCCATCGCGGCACCCTCGGCGATTCTCGTCACCCAGTCGAACATGCGGCGGACCTCGTTCGGGTCCGGGTGACGCACGTAGATGTAGGACTCGGCGAAGTCAGGGATGACGTTGGGTGCAGAACCGCCAGACGTGATCACGTAGTGCATGCGGCTTGCGGGGGTCACGTGCTCACGCATCATGTTGACCATGTCGTGCATCGCCTCGACGCCGTCGAGCGCCGAACGTCCACGCCATGGCGCACTAGCCGCATGGGCCGACTGACCGTAGAAGCGGAACTTGCCCGACTTGTTGGCGAGCGACGACGAGGCACTGGCACTGTTCTGCGACCCCGCGTGCCAATGCAGCATGACGTCCACGTCGTCCATGAGACCGGCCCGGACCATATAGACCTTCCCCGCGCCCCCTTCCTCTGCTGGGGTCCCATAGACGCGGATCGTTCCTGGCGCCCCCGTCTCGTCCAGCCACTCCTTCACCGCGAGCGCGGCCGCAACCGAGCCGGTCCCGAACAGGTGATGGCCGCACGCGTGACCCGCGATCTTGCCTGGGATCGGGTCGCGCTCCGCGGAACGACTCTGGTTGATGCCCGGCAGGGCGTCGTACTCACCCATGATCCCGATGACCGGACCACCGCCACCGTATGAGGCGACGAACGCCGTCGGTATGCCCGCCACGCCCGAGGCGATCTCGAAGCCTGCGCTACGCAGCATTCCCTGGAGCTTCTCGGATGACTCCGTCTCCATGTAGCCGACCTCGGCGAGTTCCCAGATCTCCTGGGCGACCGCTGCATAAGAGGTAGCGTTAGCGTCGATGAAGGCCGCCATCGCTTCTTTCGCATCCTGCGCGGAGGCGGGGGAGGTCAGCGCCACGGCGCTAACAGCAACCACGACTCCGACGCTGGACAGGAGACGGACGTTCGGGACTCGGAAGAACTTCATAACAGAAACTCCAGACTCGTTGTTTCACTGGCGTGCAGGGGGAGACAGGCAGGGTAGGACGAGCCTCCACTCCGAACAAGGAGCCCTGGGGGTCCCGTTGAGCTCGGTGCGATTCTGCTGCCTGTCCTCAAGTTCCGACCCAACGCGTACATTGTGATCCCGCCCGCTCGCATCAACGACCACCGAACAAGAATGACTCCATGACCTTCGCCCAACGACTTCACTCCACGCTGCCCTTTGGCTCACTCACGTCCCTGCTTCTCGCCGTGCTCGTCATGGCCGGGGCCACGACCGAGGCCGCGTCGCAGAGCCAACAGGAATACGAAGCTCAGATCCGCACGCTGATGAACCACCCGGCGGTGCGTTCGGCCCTTGAGCACATCGAAGAGACCGACGACCAGACAATGGCCGATCTCATGGCGCTGACGCAGATCCCGGCGCCGCCATTCATGGAAGAGGAGCGTGGGCTCGCCAGCGCCTAGCTGCGCCGTGGGGCTGCATGTGTTGACCCACCCGGTGGGACAATTCACGTGTCGGTTGAGGCCATTATTGGGCCGATCCAGAGCCGCAGATGTGCGCATTGGACAGCGGCAAGACTAGCAGATCGTGCGCCCCGCCAATGATTTGTGGGGTTTCTTGCCGTGATTCGAGTATCCTACGCCACGCCTGATAAGCGTGAGGTCGGTGGCTCAAATCTACCCAGGCGCACTTCCTAGGAAGTGTTGCCCCGCTTGGTCTTAGGGGATCGGGCGGGGCTTGCTATGTCGACCAAGAGACCCACTGCACCCTGGAGTCGTTCTCGCGATCCTTCTGGTCGGAGCACCTGGCGTGGTGATCGTCGGGTCGATCCAGTAGGGGATCTCCTCGCGCTCTGCTGACCAGCGCCGCATCTTGAGCGCATGAGGATCACCTGAACGCAGTCTCAGAGGGCCGCTACCGCACCGAGCGGGAGCCAACCGAGGAGGCCCATCCGATGCTCGTCCGTATCTCAGTCACAGCGCTCTTCGTCATCCTGCTCGCTCCTGGGCCCGGCCTTGCTCAGGAGCTCTATGACGTCGTCATCCTCGGCGGCAGGGTCATGGACCCTGAGACGGGCCGCGACGAGATCGCCAACATCGGCATCCTAGGAGAACGGATCGAGGCGATCACGACGCAGGAGATTCGCGGTCGGACGACCATCGACGCGAGCGGTCAGATAGTGGCGCCCGGCTTCATCGACATCCTCGCGAGTATCGGCCGCAACCGGGAGGCGCACACGTTCAAGATCGGCGATGGCGTGACGACGGTTCTGGGCATGCACGGAGGGCCGCTCGACGTCGAACGGTACGTGGAAGAGCATACCGCCGTGGGTCCGCTGGCCAACTACGCGGCGACGGTCAGTCACGCCGGACTCCGCGAGGCGGTTGGAGCCACGGACCGCTACGCGCCTGCGACGCCCGAGCAGATTGAGGCGATGCGCCCGCTGGCGGTGCGCGCGATTCGGGATGGTGCGGTCGGCATCGGGTTCGGCGTGAACTACACGCCAGGGGCGTCGTACGAGGAGATCTTCGCGCTGTTCGAGGTCGCGGCCGCCGAGGGCGTACCCTGTCATCTGCACGCGCGCTACAAGGGCAACGTCTTCCCGCTGACGATGAGCCTCGCGGCAATGGAGGTTGTGGCAATCGCCGCCGCGACAGGGGCGCAGGCGCAGCTGGCCCACCTCATCTCGTCGACGGTGGGATCGGCGCCGCTCTCGATCGCGCTCGTCGAAGGGGCGAATGCGCGAGGGGTCAACGTCGGCTTCGACTTCCACGTGTGGACGCGCAACCAAACCACGCTGCAGTCGGCGCTCTTCGACGAGGGATGGCGGGAGCGCTTCGGGGGCGCGGAATACTCGGACGTCTACGTGGCTCAAACTCAGGAGCGCCTGACCGAAGACCGCTTCTTCGAGCTGAGGTCGCAGCCCGGCGGACTTGCGGTCCAGACTGAGTTCATCCCCGAAGAAGAGATGATCATGGGCTTGAGAAGCCCGCTAGGGATCGTCAGCTCCGACGGCGGCGGACTCGTGAACGGGCGGGGGCATCCCCGCAGCGTAGGGACCTTCGGGCGCTTCCTGGGGCGATTCGTGCGCGACCTTCAGGTAGTGAGCTGGATGGAAGGAATCGAGAAGATCACTCTACTGCCCGCACGGCGGGTCGAGAGAGCGATTCCTCGAATGGCGAGAAAAGGCCGGCTGCAGGTCGGCATGGACGCCGACGTGACGGTCTTCGACCCGACCACCGTCCGAGAGCGCGCCACCTACGCCAATCCGGCACAGATGTCCGAGGGCATCTCCTATGTGATCGTCAACGGTACGCTCGTGCTGGAGCGAGGCACGATCCTTGAGGGCGTGGCCTCCGGCCAATGGCTTCGGCATCCACGACCGATCTCCTGACTGGGCAATGACTCAACACCTCCTGTACACACCGTCCTTCTTCCCGCCCGCAGGGGCACCACAATGCGGACAGGCGGCTGGCCTTGTCGCTGATCTCCTTCTCGCATTCATAGCATTCGATTAGAGCCATCAGCTATCCAATTTCTCAAGAAGCCGAACAAAGAGCCCGCAGACGAAGACGGGTGGGACTACGTGGAGGTGTCTCGCCTCCACGTCCAAAAGGAGATGGGCCATGGCGGAGGGCAGCTCGTGGACCGGATCTACGGACACGCCCAACGGACCCCGTACCGCTCCGACGTCGTTGAGTATCGAGTAGAGAATCACACCGAGGAATTGGGCGAGCGGTTCCGGTCTTTGCTCGCAGCGCGATGAGGAGCCTCGGCGCACGATGGGCGACTTATATCACGGTCGGGGCCTGGCCGCGATCAGATGCGAAGCCGGCATTCAGGCATTGGCTTCCACTCGGAAACGAGTGAAGAACTTCCCTGGAGAGCCTAGCGGAGGCGAGGTCGCAGCTCGAAAGCGGATGACACGCTCACCGACGCTCGCCGGACCGCACCCGCTCGTCGAGTTCCTGCATGCGGAAACGCACGCTCACGACGAACGGTTCCTCGCCCTCTTCCCAGTGTCCGTAGGTCGTGGTCACGAACGTGCCGTCCGCGAGCAGCTCCAGCCCGGCGTAGGCGGCATCCCAGGCGTTCTTGTTGTCCATGATCCGCACCCGGTACTGGCCCGGATCGCCGCGTTGGATGTCCTCCCAGGTCCCGACCCACAGCACCCAGTCGCCCTTGGAAGGGCTGTCCGCAGCCATGTCCCGGAAGGTCACCACCAGGCGCCCATCCGACGCGTATCGGGCGACGTGACGGTCCCCGGTCAGCGTGGGGGGAAGCTGTCTGGGAGCGGACCAGCTCTCCCCATCGTCGTCGGAGAACACGACGAAGGACTCGTGCCGGCGGGCGTTCTCCCGGAGCAGAAGCGCGATGCGGTTCCCGTCGGGGGCAACTACGAGCCCCGGCTCGCACAAGTCGGCGTCCGGGTGTTCGGTCACCACCCAGGGCTCGGACCACGTCAGGCCCCCGTCCGCCGAGCGGGTCGCGAAGACGCGGAAGCTGCCGGGCTCGCCGGAATCACGTAGGAACCGGCCGTCGTCGTGGAAGAACGCCAGAAGATCGCCGCTGCGCTGGGTGTGCAGTGAGGACATCGCCACGATGCCGCCGAAGTCCCCGATGGGCTCGAGCTCCGACCAAGTCGCGCCGTCGTCGTCCGAGAAGGCGCGCCGGATCGGGTAGAGGCCGGAAAACATCACCAAGCGATGAGGGCCGTCCGGTGTCGAGACTCGAAAGAGCGTCGGCACCTCCAAGGAGGTCGCCCAACTTTCGGGGACGGGCAGTCGCTCACTCCAGGAACGGCCCCCGTCCGGGCTGCGCTTGTAGACGATGGGGCCGCGCCCGTGACCCTTGGGATAGACCGTGAGCAGCGTTTCTCCGTCGTCCAGAAGCTGCGTGGTGGGATGGCCGAGGTACTGACCTGGCTCTCGATCGACGACCACCTGGCGACCGGTATCCGCGTCGAGGTCCTCGAGGGGAATGCCGAACGCGGTGTTGGGGAGCTCCTGGGCCCGGGGCACATAGGCATCGGTCTCCGCCCACCAAGATTCGAGCGCCGCTTTCAGTTCCGCGGTGCGTTCGGGCATCTCCATGGCCAAGTCGTGCGACTCGGAGATGTCCGCACCGAGATCGTAGAGCTCAGAGCGCCCGTCCTCGAAGAAGTGGATCAGCTTGAGGTCGCCGCGGCGGATCGCGCTGACTGGTGTGGTCCGCCATGGTCCGCTCACGGATCGGTCGGCCTCGAGGTAGGCCGGAAAGTGCCAGAAGAGATCGCGGTCGGGCGCGCTAGCGCCGTCGAGCACGGCCAGGAAGCTACGTCCGTCCAGCGTTTGACCTGCTGGCGCGGGGGCCCCGGCGAGCTCGAGCAGCGTAGGGTAGAAGTCCGTCCCGATCACGGGCACGTCAGTCGTGGTGCCGGCCACGATCCAACCGGGCCAGCGCGCGATCAGCGGCTCGCGAATTCCACCCTCGTACAGCATTCCCTTGGACCCCCGCAACGGCGCCATCGACGTGACGGGCCCGAAGCCGCCGTTGTCGGCGTAGAACATCACCAACGTGTTCTCGGCCAGATCCAGACGATCGAGTGCGTCCATCAGCCGCCCGACGCCCTCGTCCACGGCGTGAACCATCGCCGCGTACTCCGGATTGCCGTGCCCCCCCGAGCCGGCTTTCTCGCGGTAGTGCTCCACGAGATCCGGCCTGCCCTGGATCGGGGTGTGCACGCTGTAGTGTGAGAGATAGAGGAAGAAGGGATCCTCGTGGTTCTCCTCCAAGAACCCGATCGCCTCCGAGGTGAGTCGGTCGGACAAATACTCGCCCTCGGTGCCCTCCTCCAGGCCCGGAAGCGCTCGCTCACCCCGCTCATAGGGGTAGCTGTAGCTGGGTGGGCTCCCTTGGTGATCTCCGCCGACCGCCCAGTCGAAACCCTGATCGGCGGGCAGGTGGCCCGAGCCGCCCAGGTGCCACTTCCCCACGTGTCCCGTCACGTAGCCGGCGTCGCTGAGCGCTTCGGCGATCGTCACCACACCCAGGTCGAGCTCGGTCTGATTCTCGACCGGTACGAGCTTGCGATCCGGGGCGCGGCCCCGGGCCGCCGAGCCGACCGTGTAGACCCCCGTACGCGGAGCGTACTGGCCCGACATCAGAGCCGCCCGACTGGGCGCACAGTTCGGAGCGTTGGCGTACGCGTTTGTGAAGCGCATGCCCTCAGCTGCCAGGCGATCGATGTTTGGTGTTTCGTAGTACGTGCTCCCCTGTACGCCCAGGTCGCGCCAACCTAGGTCGTCGACGTAGATGAGCACGATGTTGACGAGCGGCCTGTCCTCACCGGGCCATTCACCGGCCGGCCCACACGCGCCGGGCGCACACAGCACCGCCGAGACCAGGACGCCCAGCGTGCGTCTCATTGGAAGACCACCTCGAGCGCCGCGGCCCTGTCACCCGTCGGCGTTACGCCGGTGATCGTCCTCAGTCGATCGGTGCCGGGCTCCCCGACCACCACCGTGTAGGTCCCAGACGCGACGAAAACCCTGGGTCTGAACCGGTTACCCAGTACCCGCAGCGTATACACGATTGCGCTGGTCTCTTCATCGACGATCTGGACGACCGGGTCCATCATTCCGGTCACGACCACTTCGGGCAGGTAGCCGACCGCGGGCCGATCGTAGCCATCCATTTGGGATACCTCGATCGGCCAACCCGGATACTGCGCCGCATCGGGCACGGAAGGATCGACCCAGCGCGGCCAGGCCTCGCTCACGATCTTCCGAGTCGTTCGGTCGAGGCGCACGATGCCGTACCCGGGCGCGCGCTGGTACAGCTCATGGGGCTCGAAGTCGACTTGCGTCGGATTCGCCACCGCGAGGACCGTCATGCGGTTGCCGAAGCCATCCAGGTACTCGCCGGTGTTGCGAGGGGAGTGCGGCTGAGGGTTGCGGCCGGGCTCGGGCGGGAACCATCGCCGCGGCCACAGGTTGGCGATGGAGGGCACCGTGAACACGTGCCCCGCGTCGTCCCACTCGTCGACGCCGTAGCGCACGAAGTGTCCGAGGTGCTGGTCACCGGCGATGTGGTAGGCGAAGCCCTTGCGAAGCGATCGCAGCGCGCGATCCCGCCCCGACCGCGGCCAACCGTTCGAGTCCATGTCCTGCGCGATTTTCTCGCCGTCCAGATACTCGCCGGGACGCACGATGTACGAGCCCGGCAGAACCGCGCCGCTCGTCGCTTCCTCCGGGATCGTGGCCACGTCGACGAACGGCGTCTGGGAGAGGAGCACCTTCATCCATGCCCCGTCCGACCAGTCGTTCGCCCACCGCTCGAGAAAATCCTCCTGCCGCGCCCCCAAAAGCTCGACGCCCGGGGCATCGGGTTCGGTCGCCGCGTCGAACCCGGGTCGCTGAGGCCAGCCGTTCACCACGTCGCTCCCGCGGACGACCACGGAAGGTGGCGACTTCCACATGCGGTCGGCGAGAACCGCGAAGCTGATGCCTCCGTATTCGAGGCGGGTGTGGTATGTGGTGATATCGTGCTCGATGGGATCCGGATCGACCGGGTCGGGGAGGTGCGCGACCTGCGTGCGGTGCATCGCGTTGACCCACTCGGGGGCCATTCGATATCCGCCCGCGTCCTGGACGGTGTAGTCGCCCGGCTCGCGGACGCCGCCGTTGCCCCAGATGTTGCCGTGGTAGGCATCGTGATCATCCGGAATCGTGACCGTCGGCCGATCTCGGGTGAGGTCGCGAAACGCCCACACGAACCGGAACCAGTGTCCCAGATAGTCGATGGCGGCGACGTCGGCGGGTTCCCGCACGACACCCTCCAGACCGCTTTCGTAGATCTGATCGCCCGCGAAGAAGATCAGGTCGGGATCCTGGTAGGCGACGCCCGCGACGGTCTCGTTGTGGGGGTACCAGAAGTGGTCGGCGTTCCACTGCCCGCCGGCGCCCGAGATGTGATGGCAGTTGAGCCCGGCGAGCACGAACTCGCGATCGTCCGAGGGAATCGCGCGGATCCGCCCTTCGAAGTAGTGACGTTCGCTCCCGCCGGTAGCGGTCCCGAGATCGTAGGCCACCCGGTAGGGCACGTCCTCGTCTCCGGGCCAATCGTCCACCCGGAAGTGTGCCGTCGCGCTCAGCGGCTGAATGTCCGCGGTGTCGACCGCGCTCCAACCGGCATCGCGGAAGACCTCCAGATGGGCCGAGGGCGAGTCACTCTCACCTAAGGGGCCCAGCTGAGCCGTCATCTTGAGCGTGCCCCGACTGAGAGTGTACATTGCACCCATGATCGGCCCGAACGCACGGTCGTCGTGACGCTCGACCTTCGAGCCGGCTAACTGCCAGTCCCGGAACCAGTAGCCGGGCCCATCCATGAGCGGGCTCCGGTGGGAGACCAAAGCGACGTTTCCGGTCAGGTGCTCGGAGGCGATGCCCGAGTAGGTCGACCGGGTCAGCAGCTCCCTGGTCTCCCCATCGGCAAGCGTCACCGTGAGCCGATAGGTGTCTCCGTCAGGTCCGTCGCCCGAAACTCCCGATGCGGCCGCCGGCCGGGCCTCGAGGGTGAGCCGCATATCCGCGCCTGGCTCGCCCCAGCGGTCGAATCTGTCCGGTGAGACGAGCGGCCAATTGTCGACCGGGATGTTCGGGTTGGGCCCCGTGTAGCCGTGGTTGACCGAGTTGTCTCGTACGATGATCCGTCCCGTCCCGTCCACCGCGACGATCAGCCCCCCGTCCGTCGACGGCCAGTGATGGCTGAGCGCGCTGATGCGGAAGTCGACGTGCGCGCCACCGACCCCGATCAGAAAACCGGACCACGTGTCCTCGTGCGCGGGCCCCGGCTCGATCGCCCCCGTGCGGACCGACATCGTCATCGTGCCCGCAGATTCGGAAAGCGCTCTCGTAAGCAGATGCAGCGTGCGCATGGGCTTGGCTGCGCCGCCCTCGATGCTCTCGATCCGTCCGTCCCGCAGCCGCCAGTCCTGGAGCCGGTTGGCGTAGAAATCTGGGCCGACCCAGATGCGCTCGGCATCGGATTCGACGGAGGCCTCGAAGGCGGTGCCCGGCGGGGAGTCGCAGCCGCTCGTCGTAAGAAGCGCGAGCGTGAGCAGCGGCGAGGCGAGGCATGCCTCGGTGATGCGGTGGCTGGCGCGCGGTGGGGTCATCATCGCCTTGGTGGGGTGCTTTCTTCAAGATGAAGTTCGAGAGTTCTTGGAAACTCGACACGAGAGTCCCCAGGGGAGGGTTGGGTCAGCCGCCCGGCACCAGCGTCAGCCGATACGCCGCGTTCGCCTCGACCGCCTCCCGACTAAACGACATCGGGAAGTACTCCTGGTCGGCCCAGTTCTGCACGAGATTGCCGTAGAACGGGCTTCCAGGACGGCCTGATTGCCCGGGAGCATTCGTGGCGAGCGAGCCGTCGAGATCGGAGAAGTCGATGATCTCGCGGAACGTAGCGCCTACGGCGGCGACAGTGCCCGCACCGCCAAGCCGCTCGGCGGCCGGTAGGTCATATGCGGACACGAGCGAGTGGGGGAACTCACTGCGGTTCGTGCGTCCCCACCGCCACTGCGCCGGATCGTCGCCCTGCTGCTCACGTAACCGCTCGAGCGCGGTCCCAAGTGCCGCCTCGGGATCGACGTCGGTCGGTGCGGCCCGCTGCCCAAATCCGCCTTCCGACAGGATACGACGTAGGTGCCCGAAGATGGCTGCCGCACGATCGTCGCGGTCGTACACCGCGTCCCATGCGGCCAGCTCCTGCCGGTACCGCTCGAGCTCCGGGTCATCGGACGTCCATCCGCGGAAGAGCTCGAGCGATGCCGCCGCCGAGGACGAATAGGCGTCATGCTGGAGGTCCCTGGAATCCTGGACGGTGAAGTCGCTCCCGCGGGCGAGCACGCTGGAGACCCGGGCGAAGCGCTCGAACGGGCCCTGCCTCTTGAAGAAGAGCGGGGGATCGTATCCGTCGGGGTGAATGTCATGGTTGGCGGTCGCGATCCAACCCCGCTCCGGGTTCAGCTCGCGGGGAAGGTCGTCGCGAAATCCATCCCACTCGTACGCGCCAGTTCCAGGCACGGGTAGACGTCCCTGCCACCCGGCTCGCCTCGGAGATAGAGCCGACGCCTGCCAAGCGATGTTTCCGTCCGCGTCGCCGCAGACCATGTTCTCGGTCGGAGCCATCCACGCGTCGAGCGCGTCGAGGAATTCGACGCAATCGTTCACGACGTTGAGGCGAAGCGCCCCGAGGTATCCGGTCGACCCCGGCTCGTGCATCGTCGAGCGCAGCGCGTACGCTTTGTGGTTCTCACCGTCCTCGTAGAAGATGGGTCCGTGACGGGAGAATTTGAGCTCGACGACCTCGGGCGCGGCTCCTTTCACGACGATCGTATCGTACTCGACGCGGAGCGATTCCCACGATCCGTTCCAGCGGACTTGGCTCGGATCGTCCGGATTCACCTCCTCGACATAGATATCGGACTGGTCCGTTCCGACGATCGTGAGGCCCCATGCGACACGTCCGTTGTGGCCGATCGCGACACCCGGGATCACCGGTTCGGTTGAGCCGATCGCCGTCCAACCGGGTGCGTCGAGGTGCACCATGTACCGCAGCGACGGATTGTTCACGCCTCGGTGGGGATCGTTCGCGACGATCACGTCGCCGCTGGCGGTCAGGCTACCGCTGATCGTCCAGTTGTTGCTGCCCGGTGAGTTTTCCCGAGCGCCCAGGTTGGCCGAGACCCGCGCATCCACCCAGGAGTCGTAGGGTGCCACGAGCGGCGGCTCCACGATCGTGCCTTGGAAGCCGGCGAGGCCGGCGGCCACGGCGTCGTCAATGATCGAGTAGTCCACGTCGCGCGGCACCACGAGGTCACGGTACGGAGTCGGCCGTGCCCTCCGGTTGGCCTCGGCGGCTCCGAGTCCGGCTACGCTCCGCGCGAGCGAAAGCTCACGGCGAGCATCGCCGGTCGGCATCGCCGTCGCGATCCGGAGAAGCGGAGTCTCGATCGACCACGGGAGGGGTCGGAGACCGGTGATCTCGAACTCGACCGGCAGCTCGCCGGCGCCCTCGGCGTGGGCGATGTACGCGTTCACTCCGGATGTAAACGCCTGCAAGATGCGTCGTCCTTCCGGGTGGTAGCTGTTGAACTCCTCGTCGGTCCAAGGACCGCGGTACTTGAGCAGACGCGCTACGCGGTCGTGGCGGAGTGCCTCGGGCCCAAGGATCTCAGATAGGCGGCCCTCGCCCGCCCTCCGGTACATGTCCATCTGCCAGAGTCGGTCTTGTGCCTGGACGAAGCCCTGGGCGAAGAAGAGGTCGTCGAGGTTGTCGGCGAAGATGTGCGGAACGCCCCACCGGTCGCGGATAACCTCCACTTCGTCCTGCAGGCCCGGTACCTCGATCGCACCTTCGATCTGGGGCAGGCTCGTTTCGGCGAGCTCGTCGAAGCTCGTCGGAGGGGAATCACAGGCAGCGAGCGCTAGGACGATGATCGCGGCCGACACGCCGATGGACAGGGATCGTCGGCTCGCTGGGGTCTGCTGATGTTCAGTGCGCATGATTCCTCCGGACGTTGCGATCGGCCGAAGGTACGCGTCCGGACAGCGAATTTCCACGTAGCGAGCCATGCGTTTGACTTCGTGGTCGTCCCCGTACTTGGCCATCTCATTACGGAACTGTGCCGGGTGGCGAGGGCAGGGCACTCGAAGCACGATCTGGCGGTCTCTGGCGGGTGAGCCTCGTGTCCCGCCTGACCCCGGCCCACCGCTGGTGACGCAGCGCTGAGCGTCAGCTCGCCTGGTTCTCGCGGATATCGTCGGCGGTAGTAGTACCTGATGTCGGTCTCGCCGGGTCGCCATGTGTCGTGAGGCTGCGTAGAGTACCCCAAGAAGCGGCGACTACTGTTCGGACACGCGTCGCGAGGGGCGCTGCCATGCCGACTTCGCGACGGTCTTCGGGAGTGCATCGTTATATGACACACCTCGTGGACCCCAGTACCCAAAGTCGAAGCACCGAAATGAATCGAGCTCCCAAATCGAAGACTTGGATCGAGATTGCATCAGCCCCGGGAGTGATCCTCGGCCTCGGACTTGTCGCATGGGAGTTGCGTCAGAACACGGACCAGGCCGTGCTGAACACTCGCGCGGTCGAGGTCGCGGCGTACCAGGATCTGATAGCTCAGATTTCCGAGCTGAACAGGATAGTCCTCGAGAACTCGGCTTTCGCGGACCTCCAGCTCCGGTCCTTCGCCGGGGACACCAGCTTGAAATTGGCCGAACAGAATCAGATGACGTCGTACCTATGGATGCTCTTCCGGCACGGAGACATGGTTTACTACCAGTTCGAGCAAGGCGTCTTGGAGCTGGAGAGATTGGAGTCTGTGATTAACCCGCTACGAAACCGTTTGACCCTTCCGGGCATGAACGAGGAATGGGCGACAAGGCGACCCTTCTTCGCACCTTCGTTCCAGATGTACATCGATAGCCTGTTCGACTTGATAGGTGGCTAAACCCAGAGGCTCGACCGGTCGTGCAAGGCATGGGTGGGCGGTTGGCAGCGGTGCGTCACATAAAGCCAAACTCACCCTCTTGCCTCGGGTGGACTCCTACGCGCTTCGCGCTCCGGCTGCTGTGGCCGTACCCTAAACAACGGCTCGGCCGCTGCGCGGACACTCCGTTGAGAACTGTCACTCTCAACTCCGAGTCGTGAGTCCCTTGTCCGTTATATGACATACCCTTCTGGCCTGGGATCGAGAGCAAATACCCGCTCCTCATGACGGACGACTGTGGTCATGATCTCATCAATCTCCAACTCCGACGCCGAGCGGATCTGCGAGGTCATCAATGCGGGGGCGACCGCCTACCTCGGAGCGATTCCCGACGACTGTTGGCACGAACCTTACATGTCGCTGGAGGAGCTTCAGGGTGAGATCGAAGCTGGCGTCTCGTTCAACGGACATTTCGCATATGGCGAGTTGCAGGGGGTCATGGGCTCGCAGGATGTTCACGACGTAACCCTGATTCGCCACGCCTATGTCCGGCCCGAGCATCAGGGGCGCGGTATCGGCTATGAACTCCTCGCGCACCTACTCTCCGAAACGTCGCGATCGATCCTGGTCGGCACTTGGGCTAGCGCCAGCTGGGCCATCCGCTTCTACGAGCGTCATGGCTTCAGGCTGACGTCTCGTGATGAGACTCGCCAGTTGCTGGACCGATACTGGACGGTTTCTGATCGTCAGATCGAAGAATCGGTCGTACTCGTCGGTCCGGGTTGGCCAGAGTCACGTGGCTAGCGCCTTGGACCCGTGGCGAGGCGGCCTAGGTTCACAGTGGGTACGTCATATAACGCCGGACTCACGCTCTCGCCCCGGATCGTTTCCTACGCGCTTCGCGCTGCGGCTCATGTGGCCGTACCGTAACGAACGGCTCGGCCGCTACGCGGACACTGCGCTCGGGGCTAGCACCCCGAGCTCCGCGTCGTGAGTCCCTTGTCCGTTATGTGACACACCTTGTGAATGGAGAAATCAGGAGACGCGCGTCGGTCGGTTCCGCTACGCTTCAGACAGACGGTCGAGTGGCCTACCACCGAAGTCGCAAAGTCCTAGGTGACCCGAGGGAGCATGAATATTCAGTTGGAGCGGAGCGTTCGTCCACGGCGCAGCTTCATTTTTACGTCTGGCCTAGACCCCGCCATGTTTCCGAAAGCCCTGGCGTCCGGCGCGGATATTGTGTGTGTCGAGTTGGAGGATGGCGTCGCGCCCAAGGACAAGGTGGAGGCCCGAAGCAAGGCACTCTCCCTGTTCGATTCTCCGCAGGCGGAGGACGGCGTCGAGCGGATCGTCCGGATCAACAGCCTCCGGACCGGTGTCGGCCTGGCAGACGTGACGAGCGTCATCGACACCGACACTCCACCGCCTGCGTTGATGCTGCCGAAGGTGACCTGCCCCGACGAGGTCGTGTGGCTCGACGACCTGCTTACGGAGCGGGGCCATCCAAGCCGCCTCCATGTCATCGTCGAGACGAATGCCGCGCTTGAGACTGCCTACGCCATCGCACACTGCAGTGACCGCATCGACGGCCTCTTCTTCGGCGGGGTCGACATGGCCGCCGAGTTACGCTGCAAGAATGCTTGGGAGCCCCTGTTGTATGCTCGGTCACGCGTTGTGCACGCGGCAGCGAGCGCAGGTATCGACGCGATCGACGTGCCGTACCTGGATCTGAACGACCTCGAAGGCATGCGGCGGGAAGCTGAGCTTGCCGCCGCTCTAGGGTTTTGCGGTAAGGGCGCCATTCACCCGAAACAGATCGCCGTGTTAAACGAGGTGTTTTCGCCGGGCGAGGCTGCTGTCGCTCACGCCCAACGCATCCTGAACGCGTTCGCCGAGGCAGATACTGGCCTGGTGGTGGTCGACGGGAAGCTCATTGAGAGGCCCGTTCTACGTGAAATGACCCGGCTGCTGGCCGTTGCAGAACGAGTTGCCGCGCAACCAGGATAGGCTCTCGACCGAGAGCTCGTGGCGGAACAAGGGGACGGTCGAGTGAATAGCGGTGCGTCACATAACGCACTTGGAAGATCCGGCTCTAGCAGCACTTGTTGGCATGGACTTCGTCCGGAATTCGGCCGTGTTCGAGGTCGGAGAGAATGTCCGCATCGTTCTTATGGCAACAGTGCATCCGCTTGCTCCAGGAAACAGGTCACCGTAACGGGCGATGGTCAACTCCAAACCATGGCATGGGCGCCTCCTTTCGGCGGCACCACGTTAGGGGTCGGGACTGTCGCCCATGTCCTGTCAGTAAAGTGTTACCCATGTCCTGTCGGCGTACCTCCAAGCTATCTAACAAGCGATTGCTGCAGTCGCGGAAAGAGGTGAGTGGGTCCGAAGGACTCGCCTTGCGGCTCGCACTTCGAATCGGCATGCTGGCCGCGCAGCAGAATCGCGAGACGTTAGGTAGCAGCCTACAACAGGAGGCCATGCGTGCGATACTTCGCAACTCGGCCAGCAGGCGTGCTCGGACTTTTTGATTCCAGGGTACCGCTCCGCGTCGTACTACTTGAGGAGCGCTGACCCCGTGCTCGTCCTCCGCGGTTTGATCGGCGGTGCCGTCCAAGTTGCCCTAATCGGGGCTGTGCTACTCTTGCCCGCCGGCACCTGGGATTGGCCCAGAGCGATACAGTTCCTCATGGGCTACGGATTGGTCGTCGGCATTGCGGTGGTCGTACTGGCTCGGATCGCACCCGAAGGCCTCGAGGCGCGGCTTGCTGCCCCGGCGTCCGCTTCCCAGCCCCTAGACGACCGAATCGCTTCGGCGCTTCTCTTTGCCGCCCTTTTCGCCTGGTTGGCCTTTGTCCCCATCGACGTCTTCCGGTTGGAACTCTTGGCCCCACCTTCGCTTGCGATCTCGATCGCCGGCGCCGTGGTCTGCCTGGCCGGCTTCATGGTCATCTTGATGACGATTTACCAGAACTCGTTCGCCGCCCCCATCGTGAAGGACCAATCGGAGCGTGGGCAGACGCTCGTCGACACGGGTCTCTACAGCCGAGTTCGTCATCCTATGTACACCGGGATGTTGCTCTGGTTAGCCGGACTTGGGCTATGGCTGGAGAGTACTACGGCGGCGATCGGTGTGCTGGCCTTGGTCCCTTTCTTTCTGGGCCGGATCCATGCCGAAGAACGCTTCCTACGGGATATGCTGGAGGGCTATGGCGACTACACCAACCGCGTTCGCCATCGACTGATTCCCTTCGCCTGGTAGGCGCCTAAGCGGCAGCTGCTACCTAACAAGCGATTGCTACAGTCGCGGGTGGAAGGGAAGGGTCGCATACTTCGCGTTCGCTCAGCATGTTTGCCGCGCAGTAGAATCGCGAGCCGTTAGAACGCAGTGCGGCGCAGGTGGCGGCCGACAAGGTGTAAGGCTGAAACGGCCGAGAGCGGGCACCCCACCCGCCTCTGTACGGTTGGGGTGCGTCGCGCCCTCGAGATGCTATTGGTCTATCGGCTCGGGACGAACGACAGGGTGGCAATGCGGCGCTGATCGTGCTGTTCGATATGCCCCGCCGAACGGTTCATGATCCCGGTCAGCCGGCGGAACTCGGCAATGTAGGGCTGACGGGCTGCACGGCGAGCTGCTGCGTTGTCACCGGCGTCGGCGGCACGGCTCTCTGCAGTCACACGGACCATGACGGTCTGCGCCTGCGTGCCAATGCCGCCGGTCCACGCGGTGAGGACGAAGTCCTCGATCCCAGCCTCCCGACCCAACGCTGATCTTTCCGCCAGAGCCTGCCGGAACGCTGGAGCCTTGTCCCACTTGAGGTTGTATAAAGTGACGCGGTTATAGGGTAGCGCCTGGATGTCCGCGACAGAAAACCCATCGGGAACCACACTCAGCGCCGGAGCCGCGTTGTACACAGTGACGTGGCGCGTGCCCCACGCCCGATTCGAGAGATCAGTCTGGTCCTCCGTGAACTCCTGGAAGCTCTCGTTCCGCGCCTGCTGGACCTCGAGCATGCTTTCCAGCCCTGCTGAGAGCGCCGTGATGCGGTAAGCGACAGTGGCGTTCTCTCGATAGACTCCCCACCCGAACCCCTCGGCACCCGCATACTTTTCGACGAGCATCTCAAAGTACTCGTCGAAGACAGGGCCATCCACGCCACTGTGTGTCTCGTAGAGTATCGCGGGCGCCGCCTCGACGAGCGGAGCTACATCCTACGCCCCAGATGTCACTGGAAGGGAAAGAGCAGCTACGAGGAGGGCACCCTTCATGAGTGTGTGCATCTTGTGACACTCCTGTAGACGGAGACTACCAATGGGCTGCCCGAACGGAGACAGCGAGCACAGGTGGTGGTTCGTGCTAGGCCTCGCCTTCGTTTTCTTGTCCATGGATGAGGTCGTTGGCATGCGCGAGCTCATGAGTACGCTCATGGAAGAGAATCCGTGGACCGTAGTTGGCTTCCCTGTTCTCGCCGTCGTCGGCCTGTCCTACCTCCCGTTCCTCTGGCGTTACCGGGGGCGGACCGCGCTGCTCTTCGTGCTAGCTGGTCTGATCTACGGAGGCGGGGTGGTTGGGGTCGAACACTTCACCGACGCCGAGGTGAACTCCCTCCACTACAACATGTGGACTGCGCTCGAGGAGGGGATGGAGATGTTCGGCGTGATGGTGCTGATCTACGCCGTCCTCGACTTCATGCAGGGGGATGCAGCCGGGGCTGTCACGGTCGAAGTGCCCCCCGGGTCGCTGACGGCCTTCAGTTCACCGAGGCAGGGTCCACTCGTGTGGGCGTGGCGTCTCCGGCGATAATACTCTCGGCACCCAGGGCGATAGCACGGATGGTATTGGTCATATGCGCCATATCGAGCGTCTCGACGTGGTCGCTCACCTGGTGGTAGTCGCGGTCCACATCGATCGGCGTGGTCGAGATGGAGTGCGCCGGCACCCCGAGTCGGGCGAGCGTCGCATTGTCGGACCGATAGAAGAGGTTCTGCGCCGGGTACGGATCCGCGTAGAAGGAATACTCGGTGCCGGCCACCGCCTCCTGAAGAATCTCCCCGAAGCTGGAGCGCTCAAAACCGGTGAGCCAGGCGGTGTTCGGCCCCTCGACGGCGGGTTTACCAATCATTTCGATATTGAACATTGCGACGACTTGGTCCGGGTCGAGCTGCGTCGAGAAATACCTCGATCCGTAGCCGCCGGATTCCTCAGCCGTGAAGGCTACGAAGAGCAAGGTCCGCTCCGGCGTGCCGCGCTGGGCGAAGTAGCGAGCGAGCGTCACCACCGCGGTGGTGCCAGAAGCGTTGTCGTTGGCGCCGTTCGCGATGGAGTCGCCATCCACGGCCGGACGGATGCCGATGTGGTCATAGTGGGCCGAAAATAGGACGAATTCATCGCTTCGTCGGCCGGGGATCATGCCGACGACGTTGACCAGTGGCTCCTCCCTGATCCTTGCGGAGAAGGACTGGAAGTAGCCTTGCAGGCCCTCTAAGGGTTCGAGCCCGGCGGCCTCGAATTCATGTGCCAGAAACGCCGCCGCTCGCTCTGCGTCTGCTGTGGCCGCCCGCCTACCGCGCATGTCGTCGGAGGCGAGCACAGAGATGATACGGCGCACCTCTTCGACCTCGATGCTGGAGGGATCGGGCGGACGGAACTGTTGCGCCGCCAACTGTGCGCCGCAGGCCAATGCGGCCATGCACGAGAGAGCGCCGATCGCGAGCATTGGAGGGAATCGAAACCGTGTCTTCATCGTTGAGCGATGGCTGGAGACGGGGTGGCGCCAGGAAGGTAGCGGCACTCCCCTTGTCGGACCGGCGGCGTGGTAACACGATGTAGCTCTGCACTCTGATACTCGACTGGTCATGTTCCGAACCGTGCTCGGGAGCTGAGTCCTTGCCTGACGCCCCGCACTTCTTCCGTACAGATCGCTTCGTTGCCAGCCGCATTCGGGCGGACGATCTGCAAGACTTCCAGAGCTTCTACGCGGACCCCGCGGTGATGTCGACGATGTCGGCGGACGGCAGAGTCTGGCCTGCGACGGAGTCCTCCGACCTCTTCGATCGACACCTCGCGGATTGGGAGGAGCACGGTTTCGGGACCTGGGTGTTCCGGGATCCCGAGAACGGCGCCTTTGTCGCGCGTGCGGGTCTGTGCAGTTTGGATATCGGCTCAGGCCCGGTGGTGGAGCTGTTTTACGGCGTTGCCTCCGGGCTTTGGGGCCGCGGAGTTGCAACCGAGATCGCTCGTGAGGTGATCCGCATCGCGTTCCGCGACCTGCGCGCGGAGTTTCTCGTCGGGTTCACGCTGCCGACGAACCTCGCCTCACGCCGTGTTTTGGAAAAGTGCTCATTCTACCGGGATGGCGAGATCGAGCACGCGGGCCTGCGGCTCCTTCTCTTTCGGCTCGAGGGAGACTCCCGGCTCGATGCTGGGGCGGACTGAGCCAACATGGCTTCGGACAACATGTCTGGACACTTCGTCCGAATCGGCCAACTTGTCTTGCAAGCGCCGGGCTCCTTTTCAGACCGGGGATCCGTGTAACTCGTTCAGGTACAGCGAGTTATGATTTCCGCACGCGTTTGGCACCAGCCTTGCTTTATGTACGGCCAACGAGGACGCAGACGGGTCGCGGTGCTCCGTCGGCTACGGCCGGCAGACCAGCGAAAACTAAGCGGACATCCCCCCCAGGATGGGATCCCGCAGCCCGAATGCCCCCGACGGTGGTGCCACGCCCCCCCCCAATGCGGGTGGCCCCGCCGGGCCCCGCGGATCACTCCGCTCCGGTTTCGGGCCGCTTCACGGACGAGCAAAAACGCCTCTACGAAATCGTACTCGAGGCTCAACAGGCCGCGATCGCCACGGTGCGACCAGGCGCGACGATTCTCGAAGCCATCCGGGCCGCGGCCGCCGTCTACCAGAATCACGGGCTGGAGGCGAACGAGGACATCGACCGCATGGGCGCCGACCACGTGTGGGGCCTGATGCCGTCGCCGACGCACTACCTCACACAGGGCAAGGGCCTGACTAGGTACACCGCCGCCGCCGGTCCTGGTGTGCGCGACATCGGTCACCACGTCGGTCTGGAGGCGACCGACGGGCGTGACTACAGCACGCCACTCGAGGCCGGCATGGTCTTCACGGTCGAACCGAAGCTGTATGCGCCGGATCTGGATATCGCGATCATGATCGAAGACGTGATCCTAGTCACGGAGGACGGCTACGAGAATCTCTCCGCTGGTGCGCCTCGTACGGTCGAGGACATAGAACGAATCATGGGAGGCAGGTAAAAGTCGGGCTTGACCAGGACATCAGGCCCTGCCAGCATCAGCGTCTAAGGAATTCGAGTCCTCGGAACAATGACCAGCATCGTCACGCATTCGCTTGCCGCCCGATTTATGGGCCTCTCCACCTTGCGGGAGAGGTGTGTGCGCACGTGTTGACCGTGACGTAGCCACCGAGCATCCGAGGCTTCGGCCCGGGGCCCTCTCCCACTCGTGGAGAGGGCCCTTTCTTTTTCCCCCGAGCTTTTCAACTCTTGCCACATAGGGAGCCACGAAATGGACACCAAGACCATGGGGCGATCCGAACCGATTGTGCAGGCTGGTCCGGAACCCCTGACATCGCTACGCGAGCGAATCGATCAAGTCGACAATTACCTAGTGACAGCCCTGGCCGCACGACTGCGGCTCGCGGAGCAAATAGGCACCCTGAAACGGAATACGGGTATGCTGCCGCTGGATCCCAGCCGCGAAGCTGAAGTCGTGCGACGGGCATGCGAGGTCGCGCGCGCTGAGGGCATTCCCGAGGAGGGCGTACGCCAGATCATCTGGAGCGTCATCGACTATTGCCGGGCGGGCGTTATCAGGAGTCATGCGTGCGAGTAGGCTTCCAGGGCGAGCTGGGCGCTTTCAGCGAGGAGGCCATCTACGAGCTGGTGGACGAGGCCGAAGCAGTTCCGTGTAGGAGCTTCGACGCCGTGGTGCTCGCGGTCGAGCAAGGCACGGCGGATGCCGGCGTCTTGCCTGTAGAGAATACGCTGGCGGGCACCGTGGCGGCCGCGTACGACGCCTTGGCGGGCGGGTCTACCCGGGTGGTCTCTGAAGTCGCGATACCGATTCGGCACTGCCTCCTCGGTGTTCCGGGCGCTTCGGTGCAGTCGTTGGAGGAGGTGCGCTCCCACCCCGTAGCCCTCTCTCAGTGTCGAGGCTTTTTCGCCTTGCACCCTGGCATTTTGGAGCAGGCCGTGTACGACACAGCCGGCGCCGCCAGAGCGGTCGCGAGCGCGGGGGTGCCGACCGTCGCTGCCATCGCGTCGCGCGGCGCGGGCGTGCGCTACGGCCTGGACGTGTTACAGGCGGAGCTTCAGGACCGTTCGGACAACCAGACGCGATTCTTTCTCGTGACTCGCGAAGGCATGGGTGAGGACTCGATTGGCGAGCCGTCGGCTTCGAGCCAGGCTGTTGATCGCTTAGCGCTCAAGACCGCATGGGTCGCCGAAATCCCCAACCGCCCGGGTTCGTTGCACGAGCTGCTCGGTGTTTTCGTAACTCGCGGCTTGGACCTCACACACGTGGTGTCCCGACCCGCGGAGTCCCCCTGGACCTATCGTTTCATTCTCGAATTCACTCACGCAGATCCTGCGGATGCCGGTCGCGCGTCAGAGGAAGCTGAGCGGCTCGGTGCGGTGGTCCGTGAGCTGGGTACGTTCGCCGCATGGCAGGCGGATGGGAAAAAGGGGCCTTGACGACCTTCAGTGATGGCAGTAACAATGCCGAGACTGGGTTCAGTTGACCGGCGGGGTGCCAAGAGCGGCGCCGGACCACTTTTTCGGTGATCAGATGATCGACTTTTTGGCGATTGGCTTCCTTCTACTCGGCTCGCTCCGACTTATCGGGCTCCTTGGTGAGCTTGCTGAGAGGGCGCCAGCCGTTCGTACGGGATAGAAAACACCGAAAACGAACCGAGCGGCGGCGGGCCCTCTCCACTCAGGGGAGGGCCCGCCGCTTTTTTCGCACTTCAACGGAAACGACAGATGGCACGCATCACGGTGTTCGACACGACGCTACGAGACGGGGAACAGTCACCCGGCGCGACTTTGACCGCAATGGAGAAGCTCAGGATGGCCCACGAGATTGCGGGCCTGGGTGTTGATGTAATCGAGGCTGGATTCGCGGCGAGCTCTCCAGAAGACGCAGCATCGATCCGCGGGATCGCTGCGGAGGTGCGGGACGTGGTGATTACCGCGCTCGCTCGCACCACCCCCGGTGACATCGAGGCGGCGGCCGAGGTGCTCGAAGGCGCAGAGCGAGGGCGCATCCACACATTCATCGCGACGTCCGACATCCATCTGGAGCGCAAACTCGGCATCTCGCGCGCGGAGTGTGTCGATCGGGCGGGAGAGGCTGTCACTCAAGCGCGGTCGCTCGTGGATGACGTTGAGTTCAGCGCTGAGGATGCCACGCGGACGGACATCGACTTCCTCTGCGAGGTCATCGGCGTAGCGGTCTCGGCTGGTGCTACCACGATCAACATTCCCGACACTGTAGGCTACGCGGTCCCGGCCGAGATTTCCAAAATGTTCGGCACCTTGCTGGTGCGCGTGCCGGGGCTCGCCGATCAAGTCTTGAGCGCACACTGCCACGACGACCTTGGCCTCGCCGTCGCGAACTCGCTGGCCGCGATCGCCGCGGGCGCCCGCCAGGTCGAGTGCACCGTGAATGGCATCGGTGAGCGCGCGGGCAACGCCGCACTGGAGGAAATCGTGATGGCCATTCATGTGCGCGCCGACGAGCTCGGACACGAGACCGGTGTGAAGACCGAGCGCCTCTACCGAACCAGTCGGCTGCTCGCGCACTTGACGGGAATCGAGCCGCAGCCCAACAAGGCAATCGTGGGTCGAAACGCGTTTGCGCACGAAGCCGGCATCCATCAGCATGGTGTGCTGAGCGATCCGAGGACGTATGAGATCATGACGCCCGAGCTGGTAGGCGCTCCGGGTACCGAGCTCGTTCTCGGGAAGCACTCCGGCCGGCACGGCATCGAAGCTCGCTACGAGGCGCTCGGCTACACCCTCACGCGGGAAGATCTGGACAGGGTCACCGAGGACTTGAAAGCACTCGCCGAGCGGAAAAAGACAGTGCTCGACGAGGACCTGATCTCGATCCTGCATCACGGCGTGATGGAGGACGTAAGAGAAGCGTTCCGGCTCACCTCGCTCGATGTGCACTGCGGGGGCGACGTATCACACGCGAGTGTCGTCATCGAAACCGACAACGATCTGCGTCTGGAGGCGAGCGGCTCGGGTGACGGCCCCATCATGGCAGCGTTTGCGGCGATGGAATCCGTGCTCGACTTCCGGGTCGTCCTGGATGATCTGACAGTGCGTTCCGCGACACCTGGACGCGACGCATTAGGAGAGGTCTCCATTCATGCACGCGTCGACGCCCACACGTTCACCGGGCGCGGCGCGCACACCGACGTGGTGCACGCGGCTGCTCAAGCATACTTGCACGCCGTGAACAAGGCGGCGGCGGCGCGTGTGCTGGAGGAAGCGCATCTGGAGAGTACCGCGGACCAGTGGGGCGTCTAGTGAACTCTTCGTGCTCGCGTGCGGCCCGATAGTGGCACACATCGACGTAGTTGCGTTGGCGGGTGACGGTATCGGGCCGGAGGTCACGGAAGCCGTTACCCGCGTTCTAGGGGGGGTTGCTTCCGCCTACGGCCACGAACTCACGGTGTGCCCCCACGATGTCGGCTGGTCGGCATACGAGCGGCACGGGACGCCGCTGCCGGACACTACGCTCGAGGCGTGCGTGCGGGGGCCCGCGGTGTTCCTGGGCGCAGTCGGCGACCCCCGCGCTGATGGCTTGTCACCCGAGAAGCGCCCGGAGGCAGCGCTGCTTCAGTTGCGCCGCGAGCTGGGCTGCTTTGCCAACCTGAGACCCGCCAAGATCGACGAGCAGCTGGTCGGTATTTTGGCGCTCAAGCCAGAAGTGGCCGTGGGCACCGACCTCGTCATCGTGCGCGAGCTTACGGGCGGCATCTACTACGGCACGCCTCGAGGCGCTGAAGCCGGGTCGGATAGGACCGTGAACACCCTGGTCTACACGGAGTTCGAAGTGGAGCGGATCGCGCGCATCGCCTTCGAGATGGCTGGGCGGCGACGGGGGAGGCTGACCTCGATCGACAAGGCCAACGTGCTCGAAGTGTCCCAATTGTGGCGCGCGGTGGTCGATCGCGTCGCTGGTGATTATCCGGACGTTTCGGTCGGCCATATGTTCGTCGATCGAGCGGCGATGGAGCTGATTACGGCTCCGACGCAGTTCGACGTGGTGCTCACCAGCAATCTGTTCGGTGACATCCTGAGTGACGAAGCGGGCGCGATCTGTGGCTCCCTCGGGCTGCTCGCGTCGGCAAGCGTGGGTGGCGAGGTGGGCTTGTACGAGCCCGTGCATGGCTCGGCACCCGACATTGCCGGCCAGGGTATCGCCAATCCGATCGGTGGCATCCGCTCTGCGGCGCTGATGCTCTCGCACTCGTTCGATCTTCAATCCGAGGCCAGGGCTCTGGAGGATGCGGTGACTACTGTACTGGCGGGAGGCCTGAGGACGCCCGACCTCGCGGGGCCGAACGATACATCGGTGAGCACCAGCGCTTTCACAGATGCCGTAGTCGAGGCGGTGGCGCTCGGCGGTGCACGCGTCGGTGCCGCAAGCGCCGAGGTGTCGCCGTGAGCAACCCGGAGACGGAAGCGCCGCCGCGCACGCTGCTCGACAAAGTGTGGGCCGGCAGCCTGGTGCGCGCGGGCGAGGGTGAGCCGGATCTTCTGTACGTAGACCTGCACCTCGTGCACGAGGTCACCTCGCCCCAGGCCTTCGAGGGCCTCGCCGCCGCGGGACGCATAGTTCGTCGGCCCGATCTGACGATCGCGACCGTCGATCACAATGTGCCTACGACGGACCGGTCCCTGCCCGTGCTTGATGTGATCGCTCGACGGCAGATGGACACGCTGCGCCACAACGCTGAACGCTTCGACGTTCGATTGCTCGACGTCGACGATCCTCGGCAAGGCATCGTTCACGTTATTGGGCCCGAGCTCGGACTCACCCGACCGGGCATGGTCATCGTGTGCGGTGACAGTCATACCTCGACGCATGGCGCGTTCGGGGCGCTTTCGTTTGGCATCGGCACGTCCGAGGTGGAGCACGTGCTCGCGACGCAGTGCATCCCACAGCGACGGCCCCGCTCCATGGAGGTCCGACTGGAGGGAGTGCGCCCGGACGGAGTAACCGCGAAGGACCTCATCCTTGCGGTCATCGGGCACATCGGCGTGGCCGGTGCGGCGGGCCACGTGATCGAGTACACCGGCCCGGTCATTACCGCGCTTTCGATGGAGGAGCGCATGACCGTGTGCAACATGTCCATCGAGGCGGGCGCGCGTGCTGGACTGATCGCCCCGGACGAGACGACGTGGCACTACCTCAGGGGTCGCGAAATGGGCCCCACGGATGAGGAGCTCGAGTCGCTCATCCCGGAGTGGCGCGAGCTCGCCACGGATGAGGGGGTGACCTACGATCGTTCCGTCGTGCTCGACGTCAGCGGCTTCGAGCCCCAGGTGACCTGGGGCACGAACCCCGGCATGGTTGCGCCTATCTCCGGATCGGTTCCGGACCCCGAGCTGCTCGTGGACGAGGACGCCAAAGAAGGCGCGCGTCGCGCGCTCGCCTACATGGACCTGGAGGCCGGGACGCGTATTGAAGCCATAAGCATCGATCGTGTTTTCATCGGCTCCTGCACGAACGGTCGACTCGATGATCTGAGAGAGGCTGCATCAGTGCTTTCCGGACGCCGCGTGCACGAGAGCGTACAGGCGATGGTTGTGCCCGGATCGGCTGCGGTGAAGCGACAGGCCGAGGCGGAGGGGCTCGATGACGTTTTCAAGGATGCGGGGTTCGATTGGCGAGAGGCTGGATGCTCGATGTGCTTGGGCATGAATCCGGACATTTTGGAGCCGGGGCAGCGCTGCGCTTCGACATCGAATCGCAACTTCGAGGGACGCCAGGGCAGGGGTGGCCGCACCCATCTCGTGAGCCCCGCCATGGCTGCTGCTGCCGCCGTCGTCGGCCATTTCACCGACCCACGGAACTGGAGCGCGTGATGGAGCCGTTCCGCCAACATACCGGGATCGTCGCGCCGCTCGATCGTGCCGATATCGATACCGACCAGATCATCCCGAAACAGTTCCTCAAACGCATCGAGAGGGCCGGTTACGGCCAGTTCTTGTTCAACGACTGGCGCTTCGCCGAAGACGGGTCCCCCCGTCCCGAGTTCGCCTTGAACCGTCCCGAGTATGAGGGCGCGTCGATTCTCGTGACGCGCCGCAATTTCGGGTGCGGATCTTCGCGCGAGCACGCCGCTTGGGCCTTGTTGGACTACGGCTTCCGGGCCGTACTCGCGCCGAGTTTTGCGGACATCTTCCGTGAGAACGCCGACCAGAACGGCATCGCCGCCATCACGCTCGCCTCCGACGAGATCGACGGGGTGCTCGCGCGAGCGGCGGATCAAGCACCGTATGAGCTCACCGTGAATCTGGAAGCGTGCACAGTGGCTGACCAAAACGGTTTCATCGCCGAGTTTGAGATGGACGACTTTCGGCGCACGTGCCTCATGGAAGGACTGGACCGTATCGGCCTTACGCTTCGGCACGAGGGCGACATCAGCGCATATGAGGACGCTTGGTCGGGAGCACAATAACCGCCGCCGGACTACCCCCAGACTTCTTCGAAGAGCCTCATGAAGTTGGCTCCCAGCACTTTCTCGATCACCCGGCTCGCGTGCCCTCGCGCGGACATGTGGTCTGCGATCGTTTCGAGTCGGCGCGGATGGTTCAGATCGGGCACATACGGAATCGTATCCTCGCGCGGTGCGGCGATCCCGGCTGCGGTACGCTGCCGAGAGACCTCTTCGAATCGGGCCGTGAAGTCCCCTCCTACGTCGAGCGGGACGATGCCTTGGTCGCTACCGATGCCAACATGGTCTTCGCCACACACATCAAGGGCGTGTTCGATGTGAGCCAGTACGTGTGCGGCCGACGGGGGCCCGCTCGGGTTCAGAAACGGCATGAGATAGATGCCCACCACACCACCGTTCTCGGCCAGCAGCCTCAGCGTCGCGTCATCCTTGCTCCTGGGATGATCGAAGACGGCTCTGCATCCCGAGTGCGTAAGCGAGACCGGGCGACGCGACGCTCGAATACCGTCAAGCGTCGTGCGTGGACCGCAGTGGGAGAGGTCGATCAGAACTCGCCTTTCGTCCAAGCAGTCGACTACCTCGACTCCGAGCTCGCTCAGGCCGCCATCGTCGGCGGCCAGGCACCCGGAGCCGATCTTGTTCACGACGTTGTAGGTGAGTTGGACGATGCGCACGCCGAGTTCGTAGAACTCCTCGATGCGCCCGAGGTCGTCTTCGATCGGCACCGCGTCCTGGAACCCGAGAATCAAACCGAGTTTTTGACTCGCTTTCGCATCTCGCAGGTCTGCAACGGAGCGAACGCCAACGAGCGTCGCGGGATTCGCTACGAGCTCACGCGCCCAAGTCGCGATTCGAGCGCGGGTATTGTCGAAGGCACTGCCATCGACACCCGCTCGCGCATTTACCGTGAGGTTCACCGCGGTGATGCCGGAGCTACTGATGTGGTCGAGCGCCTCATCCCCGAGCGGCAGCGCGCCTTGAGGGATGTTGAACTGCATCGGGCCCGCTAAGGCATCGACCACGAACGCTTGCTCGTAGCCGGGCCACGCGAGCCGAGCTCGCTCGCCGCTTGGGCGGCCCTCCTCCACGGCACGAAGCATTTCCGGTGCGATCACTCCGACACTCGCGAGACGAACGAACTCTCTCCGCTTCATGGAGATCTGGACCTTGTTTCAGGAGATGATGCGCCGCAATCTCGCTGCCGCTCGTCCGGTGGCGAAAGCCTTGCCGCCGAACTGCCGCACAGGCGATCATAAGGCTTCCATCAACCACGAACCGGATTCCAAGTCTGATCATGAGACGTTCCTTCGCTCTAGTGTTCACGGCACTCACGCTGACCGCCGGGTCTCTCCTGGCGCAGCAAGATCCCCACATGGCGAGGGCGCTGCGCGTGCTCTCGTCGACGCCTCTGATCGACGGACACAACGACCTGCCGTGGGCAATCCGGGGCAGCGAGGTCGCGCCGCACGATGTCGAGGCGGCCGAGCACGACTTGCGGGCGAGCACGCCGTTTCACACCGACATCGAACGCTTGCGAGCGGGCATGGTGGGTGCGCAGTTCTGGTCGGTCTACATCCCCTTCGGCTCGACCCAAGAGGGCGCCGCCAAAGTACAGCTCGAGCAGATCGACATTGCGCTCCAGCTTATCGCCAAGTATCCGGACGTGTTCGAGCTCGCGCTGGATGCGTCCGACGTTCAGCGCATCTTCGCGTCGGGCAGGATTGCTTCGATGATGGGCATGGAGGGCGGCCACGCCATCGAGAATTCGCTCGGCGCGCTGCGGGCGTTCTTTGCGATGGGGGTGCGCTACATGACGCTCACCCACAACGGCACGCTCGATTGGGCCGACGCCGCGAATGGGGAGCAGGTGCACGGAGGACTCACGGCGTTTGGTGAGGAAGTCGTGCGTGAGATGAACCGAATGGGCATGCTCGTCGATCTATCGCATACCGCGCCGTCTACGATGAACGACGCGCTCGACGTGGCGACCGCCCCCGTCATCTGGTCGCACGCGTCGGCGCGCGGCGTCCGAGACCACCCGCGCAACGTGCCCGACCAGGTTCTGCGCCGCCTCCCGGCCAACGGCGGCGTTGTCATGGTGACCTTCGTGCCTTCGTTCGTGTCCGAGAGCGATGAGGCGACGATCGCGGACGTGGCGGATCACGTCGATCACATCGCCAGCATCGCGGGCGTGGATCACGTGGGCATCGGGTCGGACTTCGACGGCATCTCCTCCACCCCGGTCGGCCTGGAGGACGTGTCGACGTTCCCCGCCCTCTTTGCCGAGCTGTCACGTCGGGGCTGGAGCGAAGGCGATCTCGCCAAACTCGCGGGCGAGAACCTGCTTCGCGTCATGATGGAGGCCGAGACAGTTGCTCGGCGCCTGCAGCGGGAGAGGGCGCCTTCCATGGCGACGATAGAAGAGCTGGACGGGGGGGTGAGCCAGGACGGATCGCCGGGAGGCTCGTGATGAGCAGCCTCCAGCGCCCTGGAAGCGAGGACCAACATGAGTACTACACTCGCTACACGGACCTCGTCCCGGACGGTGACATCATCCAGAGGCTGCGGGACCAGATTCAAGCCACACTCGAGCTGCTGAGGAGCGTGCCAGCCGAGAAGGAGACATTCCGCTACGCGGAAGGGAAGTGGTCTCTGCGCGAAGTAATCGGGCATCTGCTCGATACCGAGCGGGTCTTTTCCTTCCGCGCGCTGACCATGGCGCGCCAGGACGCTGCTCGGCTTCCCGGCATGGACCAGGAAGACTGGTGCGGGCGCAACAACGCCCATGAGCGCACCCTGCAAGACCTCGCCGACGAGTGGGCCGCTCTACGTCGCGCGAACGTGCATCTGTTCGAGAGCTTCGATGCGGAAACCGGGAGGCGCACGGGTGTTGCGAGTGGGTATGCCTTCGCGGTCCGGAGCTTCCCATGGATCATCGCGGGCCACGAGCTTTGGCATCGGCAGCTGATCGAGCGGGATTACCTGTCCGGCTCGTGACTCAATCGAAGGTGAGTAGATGGACGGGAGGTGGCGATTGAGTAGGTAGGTGAACTGGACGGATTTGGATGGCACGGTGGATCGCTCCGGTTCATTGCGGCGTGGTCGAGTCGCCTCGGACCTCGAACCAGGTCGCTCTGGCGACAGCGAGGCACGACCCGGACTCCCCGAAAATCGCGGTGCCCGTGAAGTGTCGTCGGCCGTCGGCCGAGATCTGCCACCCGATCAATACGCACGGCTCCCCGATGCGCGGTGCGCCCTGGACATCGGCGCACATCTCACCCAGCACGGCGGCACGCTCCCGCGTCTGGGGAAACGCGTAGCCTCCCGGGCAATCGAGCGCTGCCCACAAAAACTCCGGCGCGACGTGGCCGTCCCCGTTGCTGACGTTGGCGGCTGGCGTCCAGGTGCTGGCGACCAGGTCCCGACCTGTCACAGGACCCGGGAAGATCCTCAGGCCGTCGCCGTCCTCGCGATCAGGCCCGCAAACGAAACAGCCCGGATACGGATGGGAGTGGAGGCCGACGAATCTCTTGGCAGCGGCCTCAGCTTGCTCCGCGGTAGGCGGGGGAGGGACATCCACTCGGGGGGCGTCGCGCCAGGCGCGCGCCACCTCGACGTCATCCCGCATGAGCGCGATGCCTTCGTCCGTCTGGCGAGCCTCGAGGGCGACGTCGAGCGGCGGAGGGACTTGTAGGCGTACCGCGAGAGGGTGGTCGACGAAGTGCGCGAGGCGGCCGCAAACGTAGCCGCCGTTGCCCGTGGCGGGCGGCCCGTGGTAGCGGGGGTCGATCGTGATGGATCCGAGGCGCATGAAGGGAGTGTCGACGGGTGGGCTGGGCGAGGCAAGTTACAAACTTTGGGCTTGTGAGATATCAAAGTGATAGTACTATCATTTTGATAGTCATCATCCCAGGCCGAGGGTTCGTGGATGGCGTCGCGCCAATATCTCGCTCCTGAGCAGCACCTACCGTTGCACCCACTGGAGTTTCAAGTCCTGCTCAGCCTCACCGAAGGCGTCACTCATGCCTACGATGTCGTGCAGCGTATCGAGGCCCGGCAGCCTGAGTGGAATCAGATCTTGCCGACGAACCTCTACCGCAGGATCTGGCGCCTGGCATCGGCAGGGCTGCTCGAGGAAGTGGAACTAGGTGATTCCGCCGAGGAGCGCCGTCGCAAGTATTTTGCGATCACGCCGCTGGGGCGTGGCGTGGCGCAAGCGGAAGCGACCCGACTCCGGGGCCTGCTCCTCCAGGCAGAGCAGGCCGGAGTCCTCCCGGTGAAGGCGGGCCCCACATGACGCCCCGACGCCAGCGGCGCTGGGAGGCTCGTGCCTTTCGGCTCCGGATTCGACTCCTGGGGACTCGCCTGACCGCGCGGTTCGAAGACGATCTGGTCGAGCTCTTCCGTGATCGATTGCATGAGGCCGGGCCTTCCCGGTGGCGCCGGCTGTTGCTGCTGATCCGTAGCGCGGTGGACGCAGTGCGGCACTGCCCGCGCTGCACGAAGCCATTTGGGCGTTGGATCCCGACGTCCTGATCACGGCGCCGGCGGCGATGACCGACCTCATGCGCTCTTCGGAAGCGGACGACCGCTTCCGGGCACTTCTCATGTCGACGTTCGCGGTGTTGGCCACCTTGCTCGCAGCGGTGGGAATTTTCGGCGTCACGGTGCGCGCCGTGGCAGCCCGGTCGCGCGAGATCGGAATTCGGACGGCGCTCGGCGCCCGCGCCGACGGACTGATCCGGCTGGTCGTGAGGGACGGTCTGGTCAGTGCACTCGCCGGCACGGCCGCCGGACTCGTCGGCGCATATTGGGCCGCGAGCCTGATTGGCCACCTGCTGTACGGGATCGACAGCAGAGACCCGCGCACCTACATCGCTGTGGCCGCACTCTCCCTTGCCGTCTGTTTAATCGCCGCCTATGTGCCTGCCCGGCGCGTCACGTCCATCTCCCCCATCGAGGTGATCGTCAACGAGTGATGCGTTGATCAGCGGCTCAGGGTGTCTGGCCGGCGTGCTTCTCGGCCAGCGCCGCGAGACCAGCATCGATTTCCGCCCGAGTGATCCACCGCCCCCGGACCATCACACCCACTCGATCCGTGAGGTTGGCGAGGTCGTCGAGCGGGTTGCGGCTGAGCAGGACGAGGTCCGCACGCTGGCCGACCGCCACGGTTCCGAAGTTTCCGTCGAGGCCCAGGTGGTCGGCCACGTAGGTACCGACGGATGCGGTCCCGCTTCTGAGGATCGCATAGTTCGACATGCCCGACTCGGCGACCACCCGCAGCTCACGGTGGAGCGCGAAGCCGGGCACGTTGAACATCTGCGGCGAGTCGGTGCCCATGAGGATGCCCACTCCGGCGTCGGAGAGGGCCTTCAGGATCCGCTTCCGCAGCGCGAAGAACGCTCCTAGTTCCGCGGGTGTGCCTTGGGGCCCGCCTGATGCCTGCTGGCGCCAGCGGTCCCGCTGCCCCTGCGAGACATATTTCATCTCGGGCTGTGACAGGACTGCTGAGACATCGGGTGCTCCGTACAGGTTCTCCCACAGGTACATCGTGGGGACCACGTACACGTCGTGCTCGAGCGAGAGTTGGACGATTTGTTGGAGCTTCTCTTCGTCGACGCCGTCGATGAGTCCGGACAGGCTGGTCTGTCCTGCGTTCACCTGTGATACCACGTCGTCGGAGGCGATTGCTTGCACGTAGCCGTCGAGGTGATCGACCGTGGACATGCCGGTCTCGATGGCGTGTACCAGCCCAACGTCGGCGGGCACATGGCCGCCAAATGTCAGCCCGACCTCTTGGGCGACCTCGACCATGTGGTCCCAGGTCTCCAGGGAAACTCCCGGATGGATCTTCTGAAGGTGGTAGCCGCGTTCCTTGTGGGTGCGAACGAGCCGCTCCGCTGTCGTCGCATCCGGCGCCGAGCCCCCGTTGATCGACGGCGCGGCGACGTAGAAGTTGGGTCCGAACTCCTCACCGCTAGCGAGGTCCTCGGCGAGCGGAATCTGGTAGTCGGAGCCGAGCATGCCACGGATCGTGGTTACCCCGTTTGCGACGTAGAGAAAGAGGATGTCTTCGACGGCTTCGCGGGCAGGGTTGGCGCTCGACGGTACGTGCGCGTGCATCTCGGCGAGCCCGGGCGTGAGATACTGCCCGGTTCCGTCAATGACAGTGGCTCCGTTCCCGACCACGACGTCGCTCGATGGGCCGACCTCGGTGATCACGCCATCGACGACAACGACCGTATGGTTCGCGAGCACGGTCTCTCTGTTCATCGGTAGGACGCTGACGTTCGTAAACGCCAACGTACCCGGAGAGGCGTCCGGCACGCCTCCGCAGTTCACCAACAGGATCGCGCCCAGCAGGACGTAAAGTGTGCCTGTCCTCATCCCAACTCCCCCTTGTTGTTCGCCTGTTGTCCGCGCGAGCCACTGACACCCGTCACGGGATGTACCTCCATCTCCGGCATCGATAACTTCGACCCCTCGGCTTCATCCGGCTAGCACCGGAGATCACCTCGCTCCTTGTCCACGATACTCGATGACCAACCGGCTTTTCGCACTCGTAGCAGTGCTCGCGATCTCGGCTGCGCCTTTGCTCGCCCAGATCCCTGCGATGCCCGAGCATGCGAGGTTGCGCGAGGGATTCCTGGCCTGGGACCGTGGTGACTACCCTCAGGCCCTCCGGGCCTATCTGGAGGTTCTGAACAGTCGCGACGGCGCTGCACATCTCGAAGAGATCGCTCTGCTCACTGGTGAGTTGTATGGCGTGACCGAGGTGGCGGTCCATGGTACCGGGATCGCGATGGCTCCGGACGCCTCGAGCGGAACGTTCCAGGTCGTCGAGGATGGCATGGCGGTCACGAAGCTGATCGACCTCGCGAGTGGACTAGTGGTCGAGACTCTGCCGACTGGCCGCGTGACTCTCGGAACTGACGGAGCCATTGCCTATCTGCGAGTGGAGGACACTCGGGCGCTGGGCGAGGCTCGTGCACAGCAAGCGCGGGCATCGGGCCGCGAGGCCCGCCGAGAGGCGGCCGTGGCGACCGCGTGGGAGGAGTCCAAGGCCTCGACGCTGGTTGTGCGCACCTCCGGTGGGACGGGCGCGGTCGAGTTGGCAGGGCAGGCGCCGGTCTCGATGCAGTTCGCCCCGGACGCACAAGTGCTCTACGTGCTCGCGAGCCCGCTGCTGGACCCCGAGAACGTCACGGTCCATAGGGTCGACGAAGGCGGTGCCGTGGAGGCCGTCGATACTTCACCAGGGCCCAAGGCGGGGCTGATGGTCGCCGCGGGGGGGCGCTATATCGTATATGGGACGCGGGCGGGACTCGCGGTCCGGGATCTGGTGGGCGGCGGCATTTCGACCTTCGACGGCGCTGTTTCGCCGAGCGTTTCGGCAGATGGCTCGATGCTCACGTTCATGCGACTCGAGCAAGAGCTCGAAGTCGTGGCCGTGCCCCTGATGCCGCTCCTGTCGGCGTCTGAGCCAAGGGTGGTGGTCGAGACGGTTCGGCCGATCTCGAACCCGGTGGTGTCTCCCGATGGACGTCACGTCGTGTACCAGATCCAGCCCTTCGACGACTGGGAGATCTACGTAGCGCCGACCGACGGCAGCACGCCGCCGTGGGCGCTCTCGAATGAGATCCAGCACGACCGCTATCCCCGCTGGTTGGACGCGGCACACGTGCTTGCGGCGAAGGGGGAAGGGCGGCACATGCGTTCGTACGTCTACGATCTGGACGGCGGCCCCCCACTCAAGCTTTTCCACAACAACACCATCCGGACCATCGCGCCCGAATACGAGTGGGCGACTGATGCGGACGGTGCCAAGGTACTGATCGTCTCCGAGCGGGACGGCGACACGGTGTCCCCCGAGCGGGGAGTCTACCTGGTGGATCGCTCTTCGCGCGTCACGGTCGAGCAAGTGCGTACCCGTCTCGAGCAGAGCCTGGCCGCTGAGCTGAGTCTTCGCGAGCGTGGACAAGATGCCTTCGCGCCGATCGCTGATGAGGTTGTCACCGTTACCGACGCGGTTTCGGTATCGCGGATCTATCAGTACGCGCGGGACGTGTACGCGTTCGGCTCGAAGCACATCCTGCAGCCGGGCAACGCACTGGCGATCGAATACTATACCGAGACGCTGCGCGGCTTTGGTTACGAGCCCGAGGTCCAGTGGTTTGATACGCGTGGTGTCCGTACCGCGAACGTGGTAGCGAGAATCCCCGGCACAGCCGACCCCGAGCTCGTATATGTCGCGAGCAGCCACTTCGACTCGGTCGAGCGGGGTCCCGGAGCCGACGACAACTCCTCGGGAGCTACCGCGCTGCTCGAAGCAGCGCGCGTGCTCAAGGACCACCCGATGCCGGCTACGATGGAGCTCGCGTTCTTCACCGGCGAAGAGGCGGGGCTGAGGGGCAGCCGCGAGTACGTGCGTCGCGCGGGCGAGAGCGGAAAACACATCGCCGGCGCGCTCAACAACGACATGATTGGATGGGCGAACGACCATCGTCTGGACAACACCATCCGGTACTCGAACCCGGGCATCCGCGACATCCAACACGCCGCTGCGATCCAATTCTCAGACCTGATCACGTACGACGCGCTCTACTACAAGAGCACGGACGCCGCGGCGTACTACGAGGCCTACGGCGACATCGTGGGGGGCATCGGCTCCTATCCCGTTCTCGGCAACCCCCACTACCATCAGGCGCACGACCGTCTCGAGACCATCAACCAGCAGCTCGTCGCGGAGGTCTCCAAGACTACCGCCGCGACGCTCATGCTACTCGCGTCGAGTCCCGCTCGGGCCACCGGGCTCGTCGTCGCCGACGGCACGGCTATTTGGGAGGCCTCACGCGAGTCGGGCGTCTCGGGCTACGAGGTGCGCTGGCAGACCGACCAGGGTTGGCGCAGCGAGCAGGTTACCGACAACCGGTCGGCGCTTGCCGGTGTTCGGGCCGGCGGAGCCGTGGAGGTACGAGCGGTGCACGAGCGGGGCACCGTGGGATGGGACTGGGCACGGGCGCGCGCACCCGGCTGACCGCTAGGCCCCTACCGACCCTCCTGCAGCCACTCGAAAGCTTGGCCGCGGTCAAGGAGGGGTGGCTCGGGATCCCGGTCGCGGCGGCGAAAGCGCCCCCGCTGTCCAGGAGATCGTTGGCAGCGTCGGACGGAGTCAGAACCGCTACTCGGGTCAGGATGTCTTGACGTTCCCCGAAGAACTCGCCGACTAGTCTGAGGTCGTCCGGCGACTTCTTCTCGAGGCCTGCTGCACCACTCAAGTCGAGCAAGACAGCTACCGGGTTAGGCACGTCGTCGGAGGCGGAGCCCCCGCTCACCGGCCCGACTCAACTCACCGGCGGTGTAGTCGCCGTCGACGGTCACCACGAGCCCCTCGTCCCGCATCCGCGTGAATACCGGCATGGCTATGTCGCTCCCAACGATGGTGTGGTCATCTCCCCAGTCGCCCCGAGACCGCGTCCCATTCTGTACGCAGCGTCTCCAACATATCGGTCAGGAACACGCGCTGAGACGCTTGATCCGCGGAAAGCGGTCCGATCCAGCCCTGCGCGGAGCTGCGCAGCCTTCCCAGTCGGCCGCTAAGCTCCCCGGTTTCACGCGCCAAGTCACGCAGCTCGGCCGCGAGCGGTTGGTCGTCGTCGTCCAGACTCTCGGCGGCCTGACCCACCTCGCGGTTGAGTGCCCTGGCCGCCGAGACTACTTCGCCGAGCTCGAGCAGCATCTCCGTCCACTGACGCCGCACGAGCGGGTCGACCTCGATGCGAGGGTCTTCCTTCACCCGCACCGTCTGTTCGTGCAGGTCGTTTCCTACGCTCAGTCGAACCGTGTAGAGGCCTGGTACGACCCAGGGGCCGATGTTGCCTCCGCCGAAGCCACCGCGACCGCCGCCGCCGCCTCCACTGCTGCCGTGGCGCAAGTTCCACACAGCGCGATTCACTCCTCGCTCGCCCGCAGCACTCACCGTGGCGACTTCCTCGCCCGACGCATTGTGCACGGTGATCGCGACGTCCTCGCCGGCGCTACCCAGCCAGAAGTCGATGATGGCTCCAGCCGGCGGATTCTCCCCTTCGAAGATCATGTTGCCGGTGTGGCCGCGATCGCCACGGTACCGGATCTGTTCGGCGGGCTCGATGCTGAAGAGGTGAGACGCTGATGCCGCGATCGCTGATGTCATCTCCTGCAGCGCGTTCACTTGGTCCAAAATCCAGATGCCGCGCCCGTGCGTGCCGAGCACGAGGTCGTTGTCGCGTGGGTGAATGACCAGGTCGTTCACAGCGAGCGTGGGGAGGCCAGCCACGAGCTCAACCCAATTCTCTCCACCGTTCCACGACCACCAGACCCCGAATTCGGCTCCTAGCCAGAGCACGTCGGGGTTGCGTGGGTCCTCGCGGACCGTGCGCAATACGCGCTCGCCCGGCAGGTCCCCGGTTATGGCGCTCCAGGTGATGCCGTCGTCCTCGGAGCGCCATAGATAGTTGGCGTTGTCGTCGTTCCTGTAGTTGTTGGCAGCCACGTATACGCGGCCCGAGACGGTCTTGGAGGCGAAGACGTGGTTCACCCACATCATGTCGGGAGCCCCTGGGAGCGACGACGTCACGTTTTGCCAAGAGTGGCCGTCGTTGGTCGAGACCTGCACCTGGCCGTCGTCGGTCCCGACGTAGAGCACTCCAGGTGTGAACTCGGATTCGGCGATCGCGGTCAGGGTCGGCCAGTAGGGCGCACCGTCGTCGAGCGACAAGACGAACGAGTCTGGCTTCTGCCCCATGATCTCGAGCGTGCGACGGTCGGTTCCGGTGGTCAGGTCGCCCAGCGCCTGCCACTTGTCTCCACGGTCTGTGCTCTTGAAGAGCTGGTCGAGACCCGCGTACAAGGTGTTTGGGTCGTGCGGGCTGATGATGAAGGGCCCCTCCCAATTGCCCGGTGTCATCGCGTTGCCGAGCCGCTGTTCGGGGTCCTCTAGGTCTGGCCAAGTGGTCCAGTTTCGCCGCCCACCAATGAACCCCTGCGACTGGTCAGGGCGAATGTTTCGGCTCGCTCCGGTCACCATGTCATTTCTCGTGAGCCCGAGGTATTGGCTCTCGGCGTACAGGATGCGGTTGTTGGTCGTATCGACGAGACTCAAGAAACCGTCCCCGCCGCCCCACTTGGTCCAGTCCTCGTTGAGGATTCCTTCGGAGCGGTAGACTGCGCTGGGTCCTTTCCAAGAGCCGTTGTCTTGCAGACCGCCGTACACGTTGTACGGGTGCGCCGTGTCTACGGAGACGCGGTAGTACTGGCTGAGCGGAAGCGTCGTGACATAGAGGAAGTGATCACCACGGTCGTAGCTGATGCCGAGACCGCCGTCGTCGGCCTTCATGACGTGATTCGAGTTGCTCGGGTTGACCCACACGAAACGGTCATCGCCGTGTGTGCGGTGTGCTCGCGGCGAGGTGAATGTCTTCCCGGCGTCGTCCGAATAGCTGTACGCGTTCAGCATGTAGACGCGCTGGTCGTCGTTCGGGTCCACGAGCGGCTGACTCGCGTACATCGGGCGGGGGTTCCAGTCGCTTTGGAACGTCCACGACTCACCGTGATCCTCGGAACGGTAGAGGCCGGCGAGGCGCTGCTCGTAGGCAGTTGAAGCGTTGAAGCGCTCACCCTGCTCGACGCTGACGTAGAGGATTCGTGGATCTGCGTCGTAGACCGTGATGCCGATGCGGCCTATGTCCCCGGTCGGCAGTCCGTTGTCGAGCCCGCTGTTGGTGAGCTTGGCCCAGGTATCGCCGCCGTCCACGCTCTTGTAGAGCCCGCTACCGGCCCCCCCCCCGTGGAAGCCCCAAGGTCGTCGTTGGCGCTGATACATCGCGGCATACATGACGCCTGGCGCCTTCGGATCGAGCGCGACGTCGACGGCCCCCGTGAGCTCATCCACCCACAGCACCCGATCCCAATTCTCGCCGCCGTCGGTGGACTTGTAGAGCCCGCGTTCCTCATTCGGTCCCCATAGATGTCCCATGGCAGCCACAAACACGATGTTGGGGTCGTCGGGATGCAGAATGATGCGACCGATGTGGCGGCTGTCTCGAAGACCCATATTGCGCCACGTCTGGCCTCCGTCCGTGGACTTGTAGACCCCGTCACCCCAGGAGGAGCTTTGCCGGCTCGCTCGCTCGCCGGTGCCAACCCACACGACGCTGGTATCGCGCTGGTGCACGACCACGTCCCCAACCGAATGCGTGGCCTCGTTTTGGAACACCGGGGCGAAGCGCACGCCGTTGTCGGTCGTCTTCCACACTCCGCCCGTCGCCGATGCGAGATAGAAGACCCGGGGATCCATGTTCACCACGGCGAGGTCGACTACGCGTCCGCTCATCGTGGCCGGCCCGATGTTCCGAGGCACGAGTCCCGCCAGTTCATTGCTCGTGATCTGGGCGTTGACTGATGAGGGATCGATCGCGATGGCCAACAGGACGACGAGTAGTCGCAGCTTCGATGTCATTCATTTTCTCCGGTGCGCGCTTTGCCGGCGCCAAAGGGGCCAAAAGCGGACGGAGAAGATGTTCGAGCTTTCAGGGGGGAGCAAGAATCCTGAGCCTGGATTTGCTATTGTCCGGTACGGCTCATCGTCCACCTGAACCCTTCTAGCCCGAATCCGCCATGCTTCTGAAGCGCTTCTACGACATCAAGCTGGCCCAGGCGTCCTACATGATCGGATGTCAGGCGACCGGAGAGGCGATCGTCATCGATCCGCATCGTGATACCGACATCTACTTGCGAGCGGCGAAAGAAGAGGGCATGGAGATCGCCTACGTCTCCGAGACTCATATCCACGCGGACTACCTTTCGGGCTCGCGTCAACTCGCCGAGCAGACGGGTGCCGAGCTCGTGCTCTCCGGACATGGCGACGAGACCTGGCGGTACGGCTTCGTGGAGGAGGTCGGCGCGCGCCTCGTGCAGGATGGTGATCAGATCACGCTCGGCAACGTCACGATCGAGGTCCTGCACACGCCCGGCCACACCCCGGAACACATCTCGTTCCTGGTCACCGACGGCGCGGCGTCCAGCGAGCCCGTGGGTGTGCTGACCGGCGACTTCATTTTCGTGGGCGATGTCGGGCGCCCCGACCTGCTAGAGAAGGCTGCGGGCTTTGCCGACACGATGGAGGCCAGTGCCCGGGTGTTGTACGGTTCGCTGCAGCGATTCCGCGAGCTGCCATCGTACCTGCAGATCTTCCCGGGGCACGGTGCCGGCTCCGCGTGTGGAAAGGCGCTCGGCTCGGTGCCTTCGACCACGCTCGGATACGAGCAGCTCGCGAACTGGGCGTTTCGGTGTGAGACCGAGGACGACCTCGTTGCCGAAGTGCTCCAGGGACAACCAGAGCCGCCCGTTTATTTCGCCGAAATGAAGCGCATGAACCGAGACGGTCCTGCGCTGCTCGACGGGCTCCCTGAGCCGCGGCGCATCGCCAACGACGTGCTCGCGCCCTTGGTCGAGGACCGTGAAATCATGCTCGACGTACGCTCTCGAGCCGACTTTGCGACCGGCCACATTCCGTCCTCGATCAACGTGCCGCTCACGAGCTCGTTTCCCACCTCGTGCGGCTGGCTGCTGCCGTACGACCGACCGATCTATTTGGTCGCAGATGGGGATGGGCAGGCGCGCGAGGCTGCGCGTGATCTGGCCTTCATCGGCATAGACGCGTGCGAAGGATACTTCGATGTGGCCGCTATCGATGCCTGGGGCGGGGAGCACGGAGGACTCGAGACGACCGCGGTCCTCGACTGGGCAGAGGCTGAGCGGGCCGTGCTCGAGGAGGACGCGTTCCTGCTCGACGTGCGCAACGCCACGGAGTGGGATCACGACCATGTCCCCTCAGCGCATCACCTGCACCTGGGCTATCTGCGGGATCGCATCGACGAAGTCCCGCGTGACCGGCCCGTATTGCTCTATTGTGGTACCGGAAACCGGTCGGCCATCGCAGCCAGCGTGTTGCAGGCCGAAGGATTCGCGGACGTCCGCAATATCGACGGCGGGATGCTCGATCGGATGCGAAGAGGTCTACCGACAGTTCCCTCGCGTTAGAAGCGGGAGATGCCCTAGATCGGGGCGTCCCCCTCCCTAGTGCCATGAAGATTCCCAGGTCAGAATGTCCGATTCGGACGAGAAAAAGGAGTTGAGCGGGTCGTCACACCAGCCCGCGCCACCAAGCGATGGTGAGGGGCGGGTCGACTCCGCGGCCGACGACCTGACCTGGCAAGCGGTGCCGGAAGAGCCATCCCGGGGAGCCGAGCCTGACAACAGGATGGATGCCGATCCGGACGCATTGGTTTCCGCACTCGATAGGTTCTTGGCCACCCCCGAGCTGGAACGTGAGGGCCAGGCGAGCGAAATCCGGGAGTTGGTAACCGCGCTTCGCGAGGCGAACGATCCGGCGGGGGCTGACAAGCTGCTACATCATGCCGAAGACCCGAGCCAGCGCGCCGAATAGGATTGGAATCTCGCGCAGCGCCTGAAGCGGGGACAGAAACGGGTCCTGCGCGGAGTGCCCGAACAGCCGTGTGACCGTCGCATAGGCTTTCGCCTGGGGAGGTAACGCCTGCCGCAGCCGAAATCCCTCCGAGAAGGGGATGAGATGGTCGAATCGCCCATGGAGGATATGGACCGGGCACGCGACGTCAGACAGTGACTGCGCAGGATCCATGTGCGGCTGTACTCGCTTTCCGCCTTCGGTGAGCAGCGCCGCCATCTCTGCTCCCCGCGCCGCGTCGGGTTGGCGGTTGGAGGGAGGCGCGATCAGGTCGAACAGCTCGCGACGATCGGGCGCGAGCCCCGCGGCCATCTGGACTTTGGCCAGGTCGTACTCCGGGCTCCACGCCGGGGCCCCGGTATCTCCGGCCAAAAGGGCGAGTCGCCGGAGTGCGTCTGCCACGTCGACCGCGTCCTCGTAGCCGGCGGCGTCGGTGAGATAGTTCGCAGCCACAATCCAACGGCCGTACGGGTCGGGTCGCAGAGAGAAGGCGTCACCGTTGTGCTCGTGTTCGCCGGTCATCATGAAGTGGATCGTCCGCCCGAGGTCACAATATCCCCCGAAGCTCACCGCGCCCGCGATATCGGATCGGAGCCCGGGATCACCCGCCGCTGCGACGGTGTGCGGCGCACCAAAGGAGAACCCGACCAGCCCGAATCGACCTTTATGCACATCTGGATGCGTCCTTAGGGCATCGATTGCGCTGCGGATGGTGGGAGCCGTCAGATGTGGTGCCAAGTTGAGTTGTCGCCATTCGGGCACCTCCGGAATGATGACCACGGCGCCTGTCGAGGCGACCGAACGGGCGAACCGAACCAATTGGGCGTGCGCCCGGCCAGCCCGCGTAATACCATGCATCACGACCCACGCGGGCAGCGCCGAAGCCGGAGCCCTGGGTCTCAGAAGCGTCGCGGGAATGCTCGTGCCGTCCCGGTCCAACATGATCTCGTCTTGCAACAAGTCATCTCGGCCTGTCAGCCAGGTCCGAGCGTACCGGAGGGTGCGGGGAAACGATATCGCCATGGCGAAAGCTACCCGCGGGGCGACTCGCATCGCCAGCAGGCGGACGACGTAGACGAGCAGGAGAGATGACGTACGCTTGCTCTCGGCGCCTCTGGCCGGCATCATCTGCGCTCGGTAAGCCCAGCCAACAATGGAGGACCATCGTGAAGCGCGCATCGTTGTTCTTGGCGTTTCTGGCCATGCTCGTCGCGGTACCTGCTGCGGCTCAGGACGGCCCCCGCATCGCGCACCAGGCCCGGCAGGGGCGACCGTTCAGTCCTGCCATCCAGGTTGGCGACACGTACTGGCTCTCGGGCAAGATCGGGGCTTCCGGCGAGACGCGGTCATTGGCCGAGGGGCGGGTCGCGGTGGAGACGCACAACATCATGCGCTCCTTCGAGGAGTTGCTCGAAGAGCTGGGCATGACGCTCGAAAACACCGTGCGCGCGGTTGTCTACCTCGCCGATATCGATGACTTCGGTGAGATGAACGAAGCCTACACGTCCTACTTTCAGTCCTTCCCGGCACCGTCTCGGGTCACGGTGGCCGTAGCTGGCCTGGTGGCGGGAGCGTCCATCGAGATCAGCTTCATCGCGGTGAAGAACTAGGAGAACGACCTTCCGGGCTCGGACCGATGTCCTTAGACCGTAGAAGCTTTCTCTCCGTCCTAGGGGGAGCCACGCTGACGTGGCCGAGGACGGTGGAAGCGCTCGCACAGCAACTCGCCCCGGGCGGTGCACCTACGGATGAGCCGTTTTGGGGACTCGTGCGCGCCCAGTTCCTGATCCCGCCGGACCGCATATATCTCAACAACGGTACGCTGGGGCCGTCTCCACACATCGTTGTCGATGCGGTGACCGAGCACACCCGTCGCGTAGCCATGACGTACCCGCCCGGAGTCGCTTGGGACGATCTCAAGCAGTCGCTCTCCTCCTTGCTGGGTGGAGACGCCGATGGCTTCGTCTTCCCCCGCAATACGACCGAGGCGATGAACTTCGTCGCGCACGGCATCGAGCTCGCGCCCGGAGACGAAGTGCTCACGACCGACCATGAGCACATCGGAGGCCTCGAGCCCTGGAGGCTAGTGACGACCCGCCAGGGCCTTCCGCTGCGCGTGGTGGCTTTGCCCGTCCCGGCGCTCTCCCCAGACGAATTGCTCGAGGCGGTGTGGTCCGGTGTCACCGACCGGACCAGGGTGATGTGCGTATCGCATCTCACGTTCACAACGGGCACGATCCTTCCGATCCGCGAGCTCGCCGACCGCTGTGCCGAACGAGGCATCGTGCTTGCGGTTGACGGGGCGCACCCGCCGGGCATGATGCGACTCGATCTGGGCGAACTCGGTGGTGACTTCTATGCGAGCTCGCCCCACAAGTGGCTGCTCGCGCCTCAGGGTACGGGGCTTCTCTACATCAGCGAGGGATGGCGCGAGCGGTTGTGGCCCACGCTCGCTTCAGGCGGCTGGGACGACCTCTCGCTGGGGGCGCAGCGATTCAACCACATGGGCACCATGGACGAGTCCCGGTTGGCCGGCCTGTTGGCCGCCTGCGAGTTCTTTCTGGCCATCGGCATGGATCGTGTAGAGGGTCGCGTCCGCTACTTGCAGGGACTGCTGCAAGACGGCCTGGCGTCGATCTCGGGCGTCACGCTGGCAACACCTTCGGACAACAATATGCGCGCAGCGATGATCTCATTCCAGATAGAGGGGGTGGAGTCGTCGGCGCTCCAGGGTCACCTTTCGCGCACCGCGCGCATTCGGACGAGAGTGATCGGAGAGTACGACTACGGTTGGATGCGTCTCTCCACTCACATCTACAATGGCCCGGACGAAATCGAGCGCGTATTGGAGCTGCTGTCCGGCGTAGCTCGCAGCGGCATCCCAGCCAGGGGATAGGTCAAGGGTGGAGACCCAGATGGGCGAGATGAACGAGTACAAGCCCGCGTACGGCGCTGCCGCGATCGTGGGCGTGTGCATTCTCATCGTATACGTGCTCACTCTTGCGCCCTCTACGACTTTTTGGGACGCCAGCGAGTACATTGCCACGGCTCACATCCTGGGAATCCCTCACCCACCGGGAAACCCGCTTTTCGTGGTGCTCGCCAGGACCTGGAGCCTGCTCTTGGCGCCTCTCGGGCTGCCCGTAGCGGTGCGCATCAATCTACTCGCCGCAGTAACCAGCGCGGCGGCTTCCAGCTTCCTGTTCTTGGTTGCGCACCGGGTGATCTCCAGCTTCTTCGACGCACGACGGTTCGCGATTGCTGGTGCTGCTGCGGCCGCGCTCATTGGCGCCACCGCGTTCACCGTTTGGGGCCAGTCCACGGTGAATGAGAAGGTGTACACCATCAGCGTGCTCATCATCGCGGCTGTGAGCTGGCTCGCCGTGCGCTGGCGGGATCAAAAAGACGTTGCCGGCGGTGAGCGCTATCTGCTGCTGGCCATCTTCTTGATGGCGCTCGGTTCGACGAACCACCTCATGTCGGTGCTGCCGGCGCCAGCGCTCGGGATCTTGATCTTGATGACCGCGCCGGCCGTCCTACTCCGCAAGTCGTTTCTCGTTCGCGTTGTGCCGCTCGTGCTTCTCGGACTGTCGTTCAATTTCGTGCTTCCTGTGCGTGCCGCGCTGGATCCGATCATCAACGAGGGTGCTCCGACTTGTGAGTCCCTCGCGGGCGCGGCTCAGGCAATTTACACGAACGGAAAGTCGGGCTGTCCGATGTTGGCGGACAACTTGACGCGCAAGCAATACCAAACGCCTCCGGTTACGCAGCGCAAGGCTCCCTTCCGCGCCCAGGCGGCCATGTACCTGCAGTACTTCGATTGGCAGTGGGCTCGGGGGGCGGATGCGTCCGAGCTTCCGGGAACGGTGAGGGTGCCGTTTTCCCTTCTCTTCGCCGCGTTGGGAGCTTTGGGGCTTTACGCTGCCTGGCGGGCCGACCGGGCGATCTTCTCGTACCTACTCGTGCTCTTAGGGACTTTGTCCGTCGGGCTCGTCATCCAGTTGAACTTCAAGTACGGATACTCCCTATCACCGGAAATCACCGACCGGGTACTGTACCATGAGGTACGCGAACGAGACTACTTCTACGTCGGCAGTTTCTTGCTGTGGGGATCGTTGGCGGGCATAGGACTGGCTTGGGTCTGGCATGCCCTCGCGGGCGCGGCAGGTGGCGTTCGCCGGTACACCCGCTCGGCGCCGGTTCTGCTCATCGCGGTGATTCCCCTCATCATGAATTGGAGTTGGGTGTCCCGAGCCGGCGACTACGCGGCCCGCGACTGGGCGTTCGACCTGTTGATGAGTGTTGAACCGTATGGCGTGCTCTTCACCGACGGAGACAACGACACGTTCCCCCTCTGGTATTTGCAGGAGGTCGAGGGCATCCGTCAGGACGTGACCGTCATCGTGGGTCAATACCTGATGACCACGTGGTACCCGAAGCAGTTGCAGGCACTGACTCGCCCCGACCGTCAGCGGGTGTTCGATCCGGAGCTGGCGCCAGGCCTCTTCACGGATCCCGGCCTGCCCACGGAACCGATCGTCGACCTCTCGGCGGAGCAAATGGATCAGGTCGCTGCGGCGCGCCTGCAGGAGGACCTGCCGATTTCATTCCCCGGAATCGTGGTGCGCTATCCTGCCGACATGATCCTGGACCGCGCGCACCAGCTCGCGCTCTCGATCATTCACGACTCGATCGATGAGCGTCCGATCTACTTCGCTTCGGCTGGAGGCATGATGGGCGAGTTGGGTCTCGAGCGGTGGGGGGTGCGTCACGGGCTCGTGGTGAAGCTCGAAATGCGGTCCCTCGACGCGGTGCTGCCCGCCAACTGGGTGCAGGGCAGCGATGACCACGGCGGAGTGTGGTACGACATCGATCGGTCGCTCGAGCTGTATGAGAACGTGTACGAATTCCGGGGCATCAGGGAGCGAGCCATCTGGTCCGACCGCTCCACGCTGAACATTCCGTGGCAGTACTTCGCGATGGCGCTGCAGTTGGCGGACGTCGCACGAGTGGCGGGCCGGGACCCGGAGTTGGTGCGGCGCCTAGAGGACGACTCGCTCAGCTTCCAGATCGTGGCGCAGGGCGGAGTGCGAGGGACGCCAATCCAGTAGGCTCCTAGCCTTGCTACCCGTCACTCCCGTTCTCATAGGCTGCCGCGTCCAGTAGAGCCTTCATCCGCTGCACCTCGTCGGCCTCGAGTCTGCGTCCCGACACGAGGCGAGCGAGCGCCATCTCGGTGGAGCCCTGAAAGATCGTATCGACGATCCGCCCGAGCGCGCGTCCGCCGACGTCGGCGGGCTTCACCACTGCAAAGTACCTGTCGGCTCTCCCTTCCTACTCGTGGCGTACCATTCCCTTTTCTTCCAGAATCTGGAGCATCTTTAGAACGCCAGTATATCCCAGCAGGTGCGGCAGCTCCTCCCGAACCTCCGCGACCGTTCCGGATCCTTCCCCCCACAGGATGTTCATGATGTCGAGCTCCCGTTCGGTGAAGGTGCGACCCTTGGCCATGCCTCCCCCCGTCCCGTCCTCTTCGATGCACCATTAGGCGATAGGCTCGCCCCGCGCGCGCCACGTATTACTTCATACGAACGACTTCGTATGCCATAACAGACGTTCGCGAGCCAACGAGCGACACGTGCGGGCGTGTGCCCCGATGGCCTGCACGTTCGGGGGAACTCCGGTGGGATGTGCGGGTGCAACCCACCATGGATCATCCCGAGTTGTCCCGCAGCGAGCTTCATCGCTATGCCAGGCACATCGCCTTGCCCGAGGTCGGCCTCGAAGGGCAGCTCCGACTCAAGGCGGGGCGAGTGCTTTGCGTGGGTGCGGGGGGGTTGGGATCGCCGCTGGCGCTTTACCTGGCGGCTGCGGGGGTCGGCACGATCGGCATCGTCGACTTCGATGACGTGGACGCGAGCAATCTGCAGCGCCAGATCCTACACGGCACCGGAGACGTCGGAAGGCACAAACTGGACAGCGCCGCCGATCGGCTCGAGGACGTCAACCCGCACGTCGAAGTCGTCGGACACCCACAGCGTCTCACGTCCGAAAATGCGCTCGAGATCCTGAAGGGATACGACGTGGTCGTCGACGGCACCGACAACTTTCCGACCCGGTACCTCGTCAATGACGCATGCGTGCTTCTCGGCACTCCGAATGTCTATGGCTCCGTTTTCCGCTGGGAGGGGCAAGTATCGGTGTTCGCCACGAAGGGCGGGCCCTGTTATCGCTGTTTGTTTCGCGAGCCGCCCCCGCCCGGGCTCGTGCCCAACTGCGCCGAGGGTGGCGTGCTGGGCGTCCTTCCAGGAATCATCGGATCGATGCAGGCGATGGAGACCATCAAGCTCCTGCTTGGTAAAGGCGTGGGTCTGGCGGGTCGTCTGCTCATTTTCGACGCCCTTGAGATGACCTGGCGTGAGATTGCGCTTCGACGCAATCCGGAGTGTCCGGTGTGCAGCGACTCGCCCACACAGACTGGTCTGATCGACTACGAACTGTTTTGTGGAGTTACGCGTCCCGGCGAGGGCTCGCTACACTCGGCGGAGGACTTCGAGGAGCTCGATGCCGCGTCGGTTGCTGCGCTCCTTGCTTCCGACACCCCTCCGTACCTGATCGACGTGCGAGAGCCCTGGGAGTGGGCGGTGAGCAGTTTGGCCGAGCGAGGCGCGCGGCTGATCCCGCTCGCGGAATTGGGCGACCGCTTGGGGGAGGTGCCCAAGGAGACGCCCGTGGTTGTGTATTGCCGCAGCGGCCAGAGGGGCCAGAGCGCCGCCCGGCAGCTCGTCGCTGGAGGTTACGGGCCCGTAAGCAACCTCTCGGGAGGGCTTCTCTCTTGGGCGGAGTCGGTCGAGCCGGGACTGCCCGTGGTGTAGGAACCTCCGCGGGCCCGTTCCTTGCTAGGTCACGCTCTCGGGGACACACTTGAGTACCGGCTGAACACCAATTTCAAGGACGACTCAATGCGACGTATCGCGCTTCTGGCGCTTGTTGCTCTTGTGCTACCCGCAGCCCTGAACGCCCAGGCCCGCCTCATGGTAGGCGGCGGAATCAGCAACCCCCTCGGTGATTTCGCCGATGCCGTGGACGCGGGCAAACATGGCCGCGTCGGGCTCCAGGTTGGTGTGCCAGTGTTCCCGGTCTCGGTCCGGGCCGAAGGTGAAGTCCACAGCTTCTCCGAGGCGACGGGCGGCGAAAAGGCCCAGTTGATCAACGGCACGATCAGCGGCGTGCTCTCCTTGGGCGGACTAGGGCTCTCCCCCTACGTCCTGGCCGGTCTCGGCAGCTACCGCTACGACGACAGCGCGACGGCTGACGCCGTGGTCAACCGAGGCTACCATGGTGGCCTGGGCGCGAGCATCGGGGCGCTGGGCTTTGGTGGGTTCGCCGAGGCCCGGTATGTGAAGATCCAGGGGGACGGCGGCGATCGTAACTATGTTGCGTTGACGGTCGGGTTTCGCTTTTAGGGAGGACGAGCCACCTCGCGGATCGCGTTGTGTGCCCTCTGGGTGCGCACAGTCGACGCTGCTTGGACACTACTCATGAGACGTTTCTCATTGGCCCTCGTTGCCCTCGCGCTGGTGGTCTCCACATCGCTCGCGGGGTGTGGCCAGCAGGAGGCACCGGTGCGGCTCGAGCAAGAAGGCGCGCTTGTCGTGGACGGTGCGCAGCTCCAATACCTGGTCGCGGGAACGGGTGCGCCTATCGTGATTCTGCATGGGGGCCCGGGGATCGGTGTCGGATACCTGCTAGCTGAGTTAGATGCTCCGGGGTTTCCGCCCGAGGGCCTGAAATGGGTCGCCTATGATCAGCGTGGCAGCGGCCGCTCCACCGGCGCAGAAGACCCGTCCAAGTTGACCATGGACCGCTTCGTCGAGGACCTCGAGGCGATTCGGGCAGCGACGGGTCAAGAGCGTGTCACGTTGATGGGGCACTCGTTCGGGGGCCTGCTGGCGCTGCACTACGCGCTGAGGTATCCGGACCGCGTAGCTGCGATGATCTTGATCGATCCCGAACCGGCGAGCCGGGCGCTCTGGGCAGAGCATGAGGACATCGTCGAGTCTCGGCTGACGGAGGAGAACCGCATGATCATGCAGTCGATTTCGACCAGCGAGAACTGGCAGCTCGATCCAATCCAGCTGGAGAACTACCACTTGGCGCGGTTCCAGGCGTTCTTCGGAAAGAGGGAGGCATCGGTCCGCCTGCAGCTCGGGTTACCTCAGGGCGTGTACGGCAACTTCCCTGCGACGGCAGTAGCGATGCGAGAAAACCTGGGCGACTGGGATCTCTTCGACTCACTCGGGCGTCTCGACACCCGCACGCTCATCCTCACGGGCGATCAAAGCGTTTTTCCGTCACACGCCCACGAGCGGCTCGGGGACGCCCTCCCGAGGAGCGAACTGGTAGTGCTCGCCGGAGTCGGTCACTTCCCGCACATGGAGGACAAGGCCGGCTTCGCGGAAGCGGTGAGCCGGTTCCTGAACAGCGTGACGGCCGACACGGTCCCGGGGGCGTAGGACCGAGCTTCCTAGTTGGCAGCTTTCTGCTTTTGGTAGTGCCTCGCTGCTTTGGCGCGGTTTCCGCAAGTGGCCATCGAGCACCACCGCCGCCGCCCGTTCTTGCTGGTATCGAGGAACCAGAGTACGCAACGCTGCGAGCCGCATTGTCGGATTCGTCGGCGATCGGCCTCCGTGAGCAGCGTCGCAGCAGCTAATGCGATCGGTGAGAGGGCCGCGAGCGAGTCAGGGGCAGTGCCTAGCTTGACCAAGGTCAACCGTTCCCCGTCATGCACGAGCTGTACCGTCGAGCGACTCGCCTCCAGGACACGGTTGAGCGCGTACAGGACCCGCGGCGGTACCCTCTCGCAGCGGCCATGAGCCTCGACCGCGGTGAGGATCCCATCCCGGAGACGGCGGGCCTCATCGAACAAGAGCCGCGCAGCCGGCGGTGATGCTTCGACATCGATCCCATGCGCGTGCAGGCCGACGCCGACGAGCCACTCACGCAGCTCTTCCGGGGTCGAAAGGAGATCGGTCGCTCGGCCGTTCACGTACGTCCGAGTGTTCAAGAAGTCGAGGGCGACATTGTCTGTGTCCATGCTCCCGCTCCAATATGTGCGATAGTCCAACTGTTAAAATACTAATAGAAGGTTATAAAGATATACTAACTATCTAACATATATTACTAGGTTAGAATATACCACAAAGACACGGCATCTGACCATCAACGTGTGGTCTCGGGCACCCTCGCGCACACGTGCCCGTGCTGTCATGCTCTATGCTTGCAGCGGTGAAGGCGGGGTTTCAGACGGAGATGCTGTCATGGGCCGAATACGAATGATGTCGGGGAGGGCCGTGGCGCCCGCTTTTCATGGCCAGCCGAACCGATCGAGGTCGACTCGTCCGCGAGCGTTGAACACGATGCCTTCGGCCTCGAGCAAGTTGCGCTGGATCTTCTCGAAGGCCGTGCCGCCGGCACGTGGGCTGACTTCTCCCGTAGCGTTGATCACCCTGTGCCAGGGCACGTCGTGATCGTCAGGCAAGGCCGCCATCGCATACCCTACCTGCCGGGCGCGACCCGGCAGCCCCGCCTCCGCGGCGACCGCCCCGTAGGTCGTGACCCGCCCGGCCGGAACCTTGCGCGCGATGGCGTAGAAATCGTCGTAGGAAGACATGAGCACGCACGCTGGGGCGGACGCGAACGGTCCGCAATGATCACCACCTCGCTACACTCACACGCTTGATAGGTACGATGGAGCCATGGAAGAGTTGAGATATCCAATCGGCCGCTTCGAGTCGCGGCAGCGCCCCCTCACGAGCGAGGAGCGCACGCAGATGATCGACACGATCGAGGCGCATCCCGCGAACATGCGAGCGGCGGTGGCAGGGCTGAACGACGAACAGCTGGACACGCCCTACCGGGACGGTGGTTGGACCGTGCGTCAGGTCGTTCACCACGTCGTCGACTCGCACATCAACTCTTATGTGCGTTTCAAGCTGGCGGTCACGGAAGACCAGCCGACCATCGGCACGTACGAGGAGGCCCGCTGGGCGGAGCTACCCGAGGCGAGGTCCGCGCCGGTGGAGATGTCGCTGGCGATCCTGGAGGCGCTGCACACGCGGTGGGTCACGATGCTACGTGCGTTCGACGCCGATCACTTCGCGCGTTTGCTACGGTACCCCGACGTGGGGGTGGTCTCGGTCGACGTCCTGCTGGAAATCTACAGCTGGCATTGCCCGCATCACGAAGCGCACGTGACGCGCTTGAAGGACCGCATGGGCTGGTAGTGAAACGGCCCGCCGGACAGTTGCCGGGCGGGCCGTTCGAGTTTTTGTTACGGTCGGTTGTGCGGCGGTGCCCTACAGGTGCGACACGTCCATCTGTGGCTCGAAGATGATCGCGTGAATGTCGGTATCCCCGATGTTCTCGACGGTGTGGGTCCACTCCTCGTGGTGCATGACGTGCCCATCCGGAATGTCGGCCTCCATCGATTCGTCGCCCACATAGATGCGCACTTTGCCGCCCTTGATGAAGTACACGGTCTCGACTGGATGGGAGTGCTGGGTGTCCTTGTGACCGGCCGGAAGCGTCATCTCGACGACGCGTAGAGTTTCGTTGTCGAACAGCGTCTTGTAGTAGTTCGGGGATACGTCGCAGGGGTCGATGTACGCCAAGGGGCTCTCCGTTGATTTCACGCAATGGGACGGCTGATTCTTGGAGGCGCAGAGTAGGGACTCGTCCCTAGAATCTCAAGATTTCATGTTAGGCTTCTTGGCCAGTCGCCACTTGACCGCTTGTCCGGTGCGAGTACCCTTCGGCGCATGAGCGCTCTTGTCGAAGAACTCCGCTGGCGCGGGCTGTTGCAGGACATGACCGAAGGCGCAGCCGAGCATTTGGCTGAGGCGCCCAGGAGTGGCTACATCGGCTTCGATCCCACCGCTTCGAGCCTCCATGTGGGCAACCTGCTCGTGGTTATGGATCTCGTGCACCTGCAGCGGCACGGTCACACGCCCATCGCCCTGGTTGGCGGCGGCACGGGACTCATCGGCGATCCGTCCGGAAAGGATGCGGAGCGCCAGCTGCTCACCAAAGAAGAGGCGGCTGAAAACGCCGAGGGCATCCGCGGCCAGCTAGAACACTTTCTCGACTTCACGGTCGATCCGAATGCTGCGGTCATGCGCAATAACCTCGACTGGCTCAGTGAGCTCGCGCTGGTCGACTTCTTGAGGGACATCGGCAAGCACTTCTCGGTGAACCAACTGATGGCCAAGGAGTCGATGAAGCGGCGACTCGAGGATCCGGACGTGGGCCTTTCCTATACCGAGTTCAGCTACATCCTCATGCAGTCGTACGACTTCCTGGAGCTGTACCGACGGGACGGGTGCACGGTCCAATTCGGGGGCAGCGACCAGTGGGGCAACATCACGGCGGGCACGGATCTGATCCGGCGGGTCGATGGCGGGAAGGCGTTCGGCGTCGTCTCACCGCTCATCACCAATGCCTCCGGCCGCAAGTTTGGAAAGACCGAGTCAGGCACCGTATGGCTCGACCCGGAACGCACGTCCCCCTATGCGTTCTATCAGTTCTGGTTGAACATCGACGACGCGGACGCAGTGAAGTGCCTCAAATACTTCTCGCTGCTTTCCAAAGAAGAGATTGCCGAACTCGAGGCGGCCACCGAAGCGGAGCCGTACAAGCGGGTGGCACAGAAGGCGCTCGGAGCGGACGTGACCCGTCGCGTCCATGGTGAGACAGGCCTCGCGAAAGCGTTACAGGCGACGGATGCGCTGTTCGGGGGGGACCTCGTTGGCTTGAGTGCCCCAGACATTGCGGATGTCTTCGGGGACGTTCCCTCCTCCGAAGTCGGTGCGGAGGCGCTCGCTGCCGAGGGCAAGCTGATCGTGGATCTTCTCGAAGAGTCCGGCGTCGCGACTTCGAAGGGAGACGCGCGCCGCTCGATCGAGGGGGGTGGCATCTACCTCAACAATCGTCGTATCGAGAGCACCGATTATCGAGTAACGGCCGAGGATGCCATCGAGGGGCGGTTTCTCGTGCTCCGGAAAGGCAAGAAGAATTATCACCTGACTGTGGTGAGCGGGGCACGCCACGCCTGAGTGGCGTGCCTCGCTCACCAGCCTACCAGATGGTAAGGCTACTTATTCCGGCGTTTTCGTGAACGGTCCAGCGGATGGCCTGGCCGGGTCCCACATTGATTCGGCCCGACTTCAGCACAACGCGTGATTCGACCGGATCGGCGATGAGCTCCAAACCAGAGGAGTGACTGTGGTGCCGCGGAATCTTGAAACGCCCAGTCGTGCCCGTCGTGACGAAGCCGAGTCGAGTTTTGGAGCTATTGATCGCGGAGTAGATCGTGATGTCGTTCCAGACGAGATTCGTCACTTCGACGGAGATCTCTGTGTCGGTAGGGGTGCCCTCCCATTGGGGGCTGGGGCTCATCGTTGCACAGCCAGCGCATACCAGTACCGATACTCCGAACAGCGTGCCTCGTGCGACGACCCCTTTCTTTGGGGTAAGCATGACCGAATCCTCTCTCCTACCGACCGCGAGCAGGGGTAGCTCCCCTCTCGATGAAGAGTATCGGCGCGTTGAGGAAGGATTCTTAGAGGGGTGATGGCATCTTAAGCGCGGTAAGGTGTGTTGGTTCGCTGGGAGGGAAAAAACAACCCCGCTCCGCGAAAGCGGAGCGGGGCGTCGCCGGTTGGTGGTTGTCGAGTGCCGAGCTCGTCAGAAACGGTCGGTGTTTGTCTTTTTTGGGCCCGCCTCGATGACCAAGCCGTCCCGGCCTAGTAATAAGTATCGGGTTGAGCCGAGCCCGACTTGAGCGTGGCCTCCTCCAAGAGATCCTCCACCATGGTGGCAAGCTCCCGGAGCTTGAACGGCTTGTTCATCGTGCGGGTCGCACCGAGCGCGCGCGCGCGACCGTCAGGTAGTCGCCGGCCGACCCTCGCCCGCCCCCGGAAATGGCCAAGATGGGGACCTGGTCGGAGAGTCGTCGAAGCCTGCGAATCGTTTCCATGCACGCGGCACGCTACACGGTCACGATGAGCCTCTTCAACGATATTTTGAGCGCCTTCGGAGTCCTCGCGTTGCTGTTGGCTTCGCTGGGGACTTACGGCGTCATCGCCTACTCGGTGGCGTAGCGGCGTCAGGAGATCGGAGTGCGCATGACACTTGGCGCGGAGGCGCGCACGGTCGTGGGCATGATCGCGTTGCAAGGACTCAAGATGACCGTGCGCGGGCTGGCGATCGGGAGAGTCCTGCTGGTGCCGCTGATGGTGCTGATCTCGAACGTGCTACGAGGGTTCTCGTTCGAGGCGGTCTCGCCCATGACGCTGGTGCCCGTAGTCTTGGTGCTCTTCGCGGTGAGCGCCGTGGCGAGCGTGGTGCCCGCGACACGCGCGGCGACGGTAGATCCCGTTTCCTTCTTGCGGGCTGACTGAAACGAAAGAGACAGGACGCCGCGGCCGCGGCGTCCTGTCTCCATCCTAACGGTTGCCGGCTGGCTCCATCCGGTAGATTGCACTCGGACTACCGCCGCGATTCCCAATCGCGACATAGATATAGCCATCTGGTCCCTGACGCACGTCCCGGACCCGGCCGAAGCCCTGGATAAGGGTCTCTTCGGCGACGACGTTCTGCCCGTCCACAGTCAGCCGAGCGAGCTGCATGCCTCCGAGACCCCCGACGAAGAAGTTCCCCTGCCAACCAGGAAACTGGTCGCCGGTGTAGATCATGAGTCCGCACGTTGCGATCGATGGCACCCAGAAATGCACGGGGTGCTCCATCGTCTCTCGCATCGTGCCCACGTGGATTGTGGAACCGCTGCCGTAGTTCACTCCGTACCCGATCACCGGCCACCCATAGTTGCGGCCGGGCTGGATGAGGTTGAGCTCATCGCCCCCCTGGGGGCCGTGCTCGTTGGCCCATAGGTCCCCGGTCACAGGGTGGATCGCGAGGCCCTGAGGATTCCTGTGCCCGTAACTCCAGGTTTCGGGCAGCACTCCCTCTTGCCCGACAAACGGGTTGTCGGCCGGGACGCGACCGTCGTCGTGCAGCCGAATGATGACCCCGTGGTGGTTCGAGCGGTCCTGGGCGGGGTGCGCCTCGAGGTCGCCCCTCGAGGGTGCCTGGCGGTCGCCGGCCGAGATGAAGACGTAGCCGCCGGCGAATGCGATCCGGGAACCGTAGTGCCCGTTTCTACCGCGGGCGACCGCTTCGAAGAGCTCTTCGACATCTGTCAGGGCATCGTTTTCGAACTTGCCCCGGATCAGCGTGGTCGTGGACTGATCGTCGGCCTGGGGCTTCGAAAAAGTGATGTACAGCCAGTGGTTGTTCGCGAAGTCCGGGTGTGGCTGAACGTCGAGCAGTCCGCCCTGACCCCGTGCGTGGACTTCGGGTATGCCAGGCACCGGGTCTGTCAACAGCTCACCGTCGCGCACGATGCGTAGGCGTCCCGGGCGCTCGGTAACCAGCATGTCGCCGTTAGGCAGCCAGGCCATCGACCAGGGCGTCTCGAACCCTTCCGCAACCGGGACCATCTGAAAGTCGTGCAGTGCCGACCGCTGGATCTGGGCGCCTGCTGGCGCGACGAAGAGCAGGCAAGAGCCGAGAGCAACGAGCGCGAAGCGAGTCCGCATCTAAACCACCTCTGTACGGGAGGTCGAAGGTTCCGAGAGCTTCCTCCCGGGACTGAGTGACATCAGGCTTTTGGGATCTACGGAAGGAGCCCGAATCCGTCAACGGGCGGTATCTTTCCTCAGCGCTACTCAAGGAGGAGTCTTGCCGGCCGAGGCGAAAGAGAAGGACAAGGAAAAAAAGAAGAATCCGGCCGTCGAGTGGACGAAGTCCATCGTCATGGCGCTGGCTCTGTTCTTCGTGATCCGAACGTTTCTGGTGCAGACCTACGTGATTACGTCGGGCTCGATGGAGCGCACTCTGCTGGTTGGTGACATGCTGGTGGTAAATCGGCTGGCGATCGGCTCGCGCATCCCCGGCACACAGATCCGAATTCCCGGATACTCGAGGCCACATCGAGGCGACGTGCTGGTCTTCGACCCGCATCACGAGGTGGACATGATGCTGGTGAAGCGGCTGATCGGGCTGCCCGGCGACACGCTCGAAATGCGGAACGCGGCGCTCTTCCTCAACGACGAGCCTGTCGATGAGCCGTACCTGAACGCCGTGCGCCGACAGGACGACCGCAGCCCAGACATGGCGTGGCAGCTCGAACATCTCGTGGCGAGCGTCGACCGCGACAGCTATCTGCCCAGCCGGCACGACTGGGGGCCGATCGTGGTTCCCGAGGGCCACTACTTCATGCTCGGCGACAACAGAGACCAGAGTCTCGACTCAAGGTACTGGGGACTGCTGGAGGCTTGGCGGATCGAAGGTCGCGTGCTCTTCAAGTACTTCTCCTACAACAGGGGCTCGTATAGATCGTTTCCGGCGCTGCGGGAGATCCGATGGGGGCGCATTGGCCGGGGCCTCAGCAGCGGTGACTGACTCCGTACCTCCGGAGCGCATCGAGTCGGAGCGTCTCGTCATGCGATGCTGGCACCCTCATGATGCTCCGCTCTTCAAGGCGGCGCTCGACTCCAGCCTGCCGGAGCTTCAGAGGTGGATTTCGTGGGCGATGAATGAGCCCTCGCAGCTCGACCTGCTCGAGGACCGGCTGAACGGATACCGGGACGACTTCTTCGGTGGGCGCAGCGCGCTCTTCGCCTTGATGGATCCGGATGAGACCGAAGTGCTCGGCGGCGCCGGCCTATACCGGCGCGTCGGTCCTGGCGCGTTGGAGATCGGGTACTGGGTACGCTCGGATCAGACGGGCCAGGGGTTCGCCACCGAGGCCGCGCATGCCATGACCGAGGCGGGCTTCATGCTTTCGGGAATCGAACGCATCGAGATCCACTGCGATCCGCTGAACGCGCCGAGCATTGCGGTCCCCAGGAAGCTCGGATACGAGCACGGAGAAACGTTGGTGGACCATGCCGTCGGCCCGCGCGGAGAATCGCGGGATACCATGATCTGGCGCCTCACAATGGAGGCCTACGCAGCCACCCGCTGGGAGCATTGCTCCTGCTAGGCGGCGTCCTTGTGGTACGCCATGCGGTCGCCCGCCCACGCGATCGAATCCACGTAGACGTCGAAGAGCGTGCTCGCGTCGGCGCCCAGGCGACCGATACCGCCCTCCGCGCGGTCCCAATCCGCCTCCATGTATCCTTCGACGGCCGCCAGAATGGTGCCACCAGGACCCTCGTGGTCGAGGATCGCGTCACGAACCGCGTCTGTGACGTCGATGTCCTCGAGGATCTCCGAGACCGGCACGCCGAGCAGCATCTTGATGTCGGAGAACAGGCCTAGCAGGAACAGCGACCCTCCGGCCGGGATGTCCCGGTTCCGGGAGGTACGCACGACGTCACCCACGGACTCGCACATGCGTCCACGCAGCAGCGCGGCCTTCACGATCTCGGTCTGTATCTCTCCGTCTCCCCCGCCCGTCGTCATCAGCAGCAGACAGAGCCAGCGGTAGAGCCGATCCCGCCCGAGGCCAGCGGCGAGGCGACTGTGAGTAGCGTCGCAACGATCAGGACCTTGCGAACCATGGGATGTTCCTCCGACACGGTATCGGACCGGCGCACCGGCCCCTCGAGGCTCTGTCGTAGAAAATGCCCCGAATCACAGGAAAAAAAACAAGTGTTTATGCCACGGGCCCCGTATCAACAGGAAAAAGCTGTTGTTCCTGGCGACATCGACGCCTCTGAATCATCCACGATTCCGCCGTCTAGCAGCATAGGTGTGCCGTATGGCGGCCCCGCGGACTGATCACGCTTGTGCCGCCACCAGCTCGGGCAGCAACTCCTCGGGCACACCGAAGGCATCCACGAGCAGTAGCGCATGCGGTCGCAGCTCGCGGCACAGCTCGTTGACCTCGTTTCGGATCGCCCTGGACTTCGCCGCTTCCAAGTATCCAGTCTCGAGATACCAGCCCATTGACGCCTCAATGCGAGAAAGAGCGTAGAGCGCACTCACGGTTCCGAGCGCTTCGGAAAGCCCCGGCGTGGGAGCTTCGGCGACCCCATCCTGCATGCGCTCGAGCAGGACCCGCTCGATGTGGGCACGCGCCAGAGCGACGACGTGGTCCTGGCATTCGTTGAGGGCCTGGAACGAATCCATCCCGTCTGCCAAACGAGACCGTAGTCGGTTCGCGACCGAACGGAGCAGCCGCTCTTCGCGGTACTCGAGCGCGGCTTGATGGAAGGCCGGATCGAGCAAGTGCTCCTGGTCGGTTCGGCGTGTGACGACTGGGTTGAGTTCGGTGAGGCGCGTCTCCGCGCGCTCCGCCAGGTATTTTACGGCTCCCCAGAGGTTCAAGTCGCTCATGTCGTGCTTGAACCGAGAGAGTAGCCCCTTCGCGGCGAGTTGATACAGAACGAGGTTGGCTCCTTCGAACGTCGTGAAGACGTCCGTGTCCGCCTTGAGTGCCGCGAAGCGGTTCGCTGCGAGATAGCCCTGACCTCCGCACGCTTCGCGGCACGCTTGCAGGGTCTCGACGCACTGCTCGGAGGCGTACGCCTTCAGCGCAGCCGCAGTGACCTCGAGTTCGGCGCTGTCCTTTCCTTGGCTCGCCGCGTAGTCCTGCTGTAAGGCTCTGACCGCGAAGTGCGCCGCGAGTGTGCCGGAGAGCTTCGGCAGCAGGGCGCGTTGCAGCACCAGGTAGTCGAGCAGCGGTTGCTCCTCTGCTCCATCCAACCCGAATTGCCGACGTTGGTCGGTATGTCGGACCGCGATGGTGAGACCGACTTTCGCAGCGCTCACCGACGCCGACGCAATGCTCACCCGGCCCGCGACGAGGGTGCCCAGCATCGTGAAGAAGCGACGCGCTGAGCTCGGGATCGGGCTCGCGTAGGTACCTGCCTCGTCGATCGAGGCGAAGCGGTCGAGCAGGTTGGTGCGCGGTACGCGCACATCCCGGAACCAGATGCGCCCGTTGTCCACACCATTCAGGCCTTCTTTGAGGCCTCGGTCCTCGATGCGCACACCGTCCAAGACTTTGCCGCCCTGGTCCCGGATCGGCACGAGTACCGCGTGAACCCCGTGGTCCACACCCCCCACGATCAGTCGAGCGAAGACGCTCGCCATCTGCCCGTGACATGCTGCGTTTCCGATCCAGTCTTTGGCCGCGGAGTCGGTGGGCGTGCTGACGACGATCTCATCCGTGCTCGCATCGTAGGTCGCCGTCGTTTCGAGGTCGCGCACGTTCGAGCCGTGGCCGGTCTCGGTCATCGCGTAGCACCCGGGCAGATCGAGTCGGCCGATCGCGGCGAGGTAGGCGTGATGATGCCGCTCGGTGCCGAGCTGAAACACGCTGCCCCCGAAGAGACCGAACTGAACTCCGAACTTGATCAGGACGCTGAGGTCTCCGAACGCCAGGCTCTCGAAAATGGCGAGCGAGGCTCCGGGGTCGTCCTGACCACCGTAGTCGACCGGGAAGGCGGTCGAGCCCAGTCCGCGCTGCGCGAGGAAGCGTACGGCGTCCATCACGCGCTCACGGTACTCGTCTTTGCCGAGACCCAAGGGGATGAGCAGGGGTGACCGACCCAGCAGCGCCAGCACCTCATCGCGCAGCGCTCGATGATCCCGGTCTAGATAGTTGCGCAGCGACTCCGCGTCGAAGTGTGCAGCGTGGGGCTGGAGCTTGCTCTTCGGAGCCGGTGCCCCCAGGGCTCGACGCGCGGCTTCTCGCCCGATGAGACCCAGCGCGCTCTCCAGGGCACGAAGTCCTTCGATGGCATCGTCCGCGCTCCACGGACCCGTTGCTCCTTCCTGTGCGCGCCAGAGCGCCAGACCCAAGTCCGTGATCGAGACGCTCGCCGCCTTCCGGTCTTCCAGCGGAACGGACCTGATGTGTGCGCCCAGCGCGCTGAGTTCATCGGGACTCATCGGATTGCCTGGGTCTAGCCACGCACTCAGCGAGTCCCGGGCATCCGACGCGAGCCAATCTTGTGCGTCCACATGAGCCCGAAAGGCCTTCAGTTCCGCGGTCGAGAGAGCGCCGTCCGCCCACGCGCAGAATACGAACGGCAGCAACGGGGTGAGCTGCGATGGCTCGTCGGGCCAGGCCCGGAATTGCCCCTCCTGAGTGCTCACGCGTTCGCCCAATCCTTTGCGGCCCTTGATTCCCACATCCGTCGAGTGCAACGTCCCGGCCTTCCGGTCCGGACACGTATCCGCACCACCTACACTACGGGCGAACGGGGCGAAGCACGATGGCTGAAGCGTTGGTCGGCGTTGTCATGGGCTCGAAGTCGGACTGGAGCACGATGACGCACACGGTGACGACACTCGAGGCACTCGGTATCTCATGCGAAGTGCGGGTGATGTCCGCGCACCGTACGCCGGATCTTGCGACCGACTGGGCTGCCACGGCCGAAGAGCGCGGCATCGAGGTGATCATCGCTGCTGCCGGCGGAGCGGCGCATCTGGCCGGAGTGCTCGCCTCAAAGACGACGCTGCCTGTGCTCGGTGTGCCTATGAAGGGCTGGTCGCTGGACGGACTCGACTCACTCCTCTCCACGGTCCAGATGCCGCGCGGTGTGCCGGTTGCCACGCTTGCCATCGGCAAAGCCGGCGCCGTGAATGCCGCTCTGCTCGCCGGTCAGATCCTTGGGCTCGCGCACGTCGACATTCGGGAGCGGGTGAAGGCGGACCGGGAGGAGCGTCGCCAGCAGGTGCTCGCCGACGGAGATCCGCGGGAGTAGCCAGCGCTACAGCAGGGCGTCCTCCAGCAGCTCCACGTGGTACCCCACGATGAGGCGCTTCCTGATGCGAAGGGTGGGCGCCCTCAGCTTGCCGGACCGCCCGAGCAGGAGTTCGAGCAGTTTGTCGTCGGACGGACGATCTCGTGTGAGATCCAAGAAGATGCTCTTCCTTCCCTTGGCCACGTACAGCTCGGCGATGCCTTCGAGCACGGACAACGCTGCGGCACCCTCCAGCGGCTCCCGGGACGCATACTGCACCGTCCCGTCCTCGATGTGGTTCTGCTCAAGAAACTCTTGAGTGCGTTTGCAGCTGGTTCAGCCAGGTCGGTGGTACCGCCAGTCGAGTTTGCTTGTCATGGACATTCCCTGTGAGCCGTCAGCATGCTCAGTCGTCGCGTGACAGGAAGGCCTTGATCGTCGATGTCATCGCGGTGCCCGAGCAACTCACGAACGGGCTTAGGTGGCCGCAATCGTCCTGCAGCACGAGGCTCTGCGCGCCGACCATCTCGGCGAAGTCCAGCGCAGGGCCCGGGGTCACCAGGTGGTCGTCCACATCCACGACGACTAGAAGGTCCGCCTTGATCGCGGACGCTGCCGCCGCGATGTCCCCGCCAAATTTCCGCGAGATGTCGTGGTTGATCATGGCTCGGAGCTGAGTCGCGATGTTCTTGCTGCGACCCTCTCCCAGACCGCGAACGCCCTGGACGCCTTGGCTGGTCAGCGTCGCCTGGATCGTAGTACGGTCCGTCACACGCGCGTGGTACTCCGGTGTGTTCAGCGTCAGGATCGAGAGCCCCGCGTGAACCGCTGCCGCCGCCTCGCACTCACAGTCCTCGAAGAGCTCGAGCACGCGCAATTCGATCTCCCAGCGCGCGATGTCATACGCCCCCAACCTGGGCGAGCCGATGATGGGCACCGCCTTCTGGAAGAAGTCGGGATATTCGACGAGCCATTCGAAGGTCTGCATGCCGCCCATCGAGATCCCCATTACCGCGTACAGACCGTCCAGACCCTGGACCTCGGTCACGAGCCGATGCTGCGCCTGCACCATGTCGCCGATCGAAACCAACGGGAAGGCGTCGCCGCCCTGGGTGGGGCTGTTCGTGGGCGACGTCGAGACGCCATTGCCGAAGGCGTCGACGACGATCGTGTAGAAGCCCTCGAGGTCGATGAGCCGCCCACCGAGGATCCCGGTCCAGGCCGCCGAGTTGCCACCGAACCAGGTCGAGATCAGAATCGCGTTGTCGCGGTTGGCGTTCAGCTCTCCATAGGTGCGATAAGAGACATCGCAGGGCGCGAGCACAGCCCCGCTCTCCAAGGCGCACTCGCCCAACTCAGCCACCCGCAGTTCCTGCGCTTGCAGAGGAAAGGCCAGCAGGAGTGGGACGATCAAGAGGAGCTTGCGGACGCGCATGGCGTGTCTCCCTGGTGAAGTGGGCCGGAACGCCAATGTGTCCGTCGCGAGCGCGGCGCGCGAGTCACCCCCTGCCGCGCATCATCCGGGCAAACAGCCGGCGAACCGCGCGCAGCGGCCCACGGCGCGACGCGGAAGCCTCCGGGGGCTGATGGCTCACCTCGTCGGGCTCTGCGGGCTCCTGGATCGTGATCATCCCGTCGAATTCGTTTTCGAGCTCGGGCGAGAGCCAGTGGACCTCCTCGGTCGTGAAGATATGCGGAGGAGGCGCCAGGCCCGTGGAGTCACGAATCTCGACCATCACGGCCGTTAGCAACGCGGCGAGAAAGGTCGATAGCCGTCTTCGGGACATGGGGTTTTCCGTGAGACCGAGGTGCGCTCTCTGTTGTATTCGCGGCAGCGAACGAGGGTTCCGGTGAGCAACTCGAAACTCGAACGGCCCACTTCGCGTAATTGTCATACAAAGTCGGAATAGGCCACCGTAATCGTCTGACAGGATGAGCAGGGCATGGGTAGAGAAGGCTACTTGGGTGAGTTCGAGCAGATGCTGCTTCTAGCCGCGATGCGACTCGAAGATGAAGCGTACGGCGTAGCGCTCATGCAGGAGCTGGAGACGCGCGTAGGTCGCGCGGTCTCGCGCGGCTCCGTCTACGTGACGCTCGACCGGCTGGAGGACAAAGGCTGGATCGCCTCGGAGATTTCCTCTTCCAGGCCCGAGCGGGGCGGGCGCCCGCGTCGAATCATCCGCGTCACGCGTGAGGGTGTGGCGGCACTTAAGAAGTCGCGAGCGGCGCTCCTGAATCTGTGGGACGGGCTCGAGGACGCTCTGGACGCCCGGTGAGCGACCACATGCACCCGCCGCGCATCGCCATACGCCTGCTCGAGGCCTCGCTCCCTCCGACCAAGAGGGGGCAGGCCATCCTGGGGGACCTGCACGAAGAGTTCAGCCAACGAGCGCAACACGGTCCAAGGGCAGCTCGACTGTGGTATACGCGCACCGCCATCGGCGCGCGGTAGCGGCCGCAGTAGTACTCCCCGCACGACGCTGAACACTGCCGTGTTGGCGCCGATGCCGAGCGCTAGCGTAAGGATCGCAGCGAGCGCGAAGAGGGGTGATCTACGTAGGCTGCGCAGCGCGAAGCGCGTGTCGTGGGCGTTCATGGCCACCAAAGTATGGCCGTCGGTGTCTTTGAACACTGCCTCCGGCGTTGCCTGTCTTCGATCCGGTGTCCTTGTATCGTGCGATGCCTCAACCTACCCTGCGTCCTGATGTTCGAGGTTGTCCTAGACCAGGAGTAAACGATGCGCCGTCCTCGCCCGGTCCCCGTCTCGTGGTTGGTAGGATTGATCACGGTCGTCCTCCTAGCCGGGTGCGCCGACACATCTCCGGCCCCGGATGTCGATGACGCGCGGCTGATCGCCGCTGATTCGGATGACGAGAACTGGCTGACCTACGGCCGCACCTACAAGGAGCAGCGGCACAGCCCGCTGACCGAGGTCAGCGAGGAGACGGTCGGCCGCCTGGGCTTGGCCTGGTACTACGACATGGGGACCAAACGTGGGCTCGAGGGCACGCCGCTCGTCGTAGAAGGCGTGCTCTACGTGACCGGCGCCTGGAGCGTGATGCACGCGTTCGACGCCGCGACCGGCGAGCGCCTTTGGACACACGATCCCCAGGTGCCGCGCGGACACTCGCGGTTCGTGTGCTGCGACGTCGTGAACCGCGGACAGGCGTTCTATCGGGGCCAGGTCTACGCAGGCACCTTGGACGGTCGGCTGGTGTCCGTGACTGCCGAGGGCGGAGATTTGGTTTGGGAGTCCCAGACTACACCGGTCGGCGAGGCATATTCGATCACCGGAGCACCCCGGATCGCGGGTGGAAAGGTCCTGATCGGGAGCGGTGGCGCCGAATACGGCGTGCGCGGCTACGTCTCGGCCTACGATGCCGCGACCGGGGAGCTCTCCTGGCGCGTGTACACGGTGCCGGGCAACCCGGCTGACGGGTTTGAGAGTGACGCGATGGCAGCCGCCGCGGAGACGTGGTCCGGTGAGTGGTGGGAGGCGGGCGGCGGTGGCACAGCCTGGGACGCGATCGTATACGATCCCGAGCTCGACTTGGTTTATATCGGGGTGGGGAACGGGTCACCCTGGTACCGTCAGCTGCGTAGCCCTGGCGGCGGCGACAACCTCTACCTGTCCTCGATCCTGGCGGTGCGTGCCTCGGACGGCGAGTACGTCTGGCACTTTCAGACCACGCCCGGCGACAACTGGGACTACACGGCGACCCAACCGCTCATGCTTGCCGAGCTCGAGATTGACGGCCGCGAGCGCCGCGTGATCATGCAGGCGCCGAAGAACGGATTCTTCTATGTGATCGATCGGGAGACGGGCGAGTTCCTGTCGGGCGAAGCGTTCGCGGACATCAACTGGGCGACCGGGCTCACGCCCGAAGGCCGTCCGATCGAGAACCCTGATGCGCGCGCACTCGAGGGGGGCGTGCACGTCGCGCCTGGACCTACCGGGGCTCACAACTGGCACCCCATGTCCTTCAACCCCGAGACCGGCCTCGTCTATTTCCCGGTCTACGAACACTCCTGGCTCCACGTCGTCGACGACGAATGGGAGTACGACCGCCGGGTCCTCAACATCGCTGGGGACTTCGCGTATACAGGGCCGACCACCGGCGAGGCATGGACACCACGGGGACACCTGGTGGCGTGGGATCCAGTCACCCAGAGCGAGGCCTGGCGGGTCGAACAGCCGCATCCGCTGAGCGGCGGCACGTTGTCCACTGCGGGTAACCTCGTCTTCCAGGGGCGCCCTGATGGCGTCTTTCGCGCGTACCGCGCCACCGACGGCGAAGTGCTCTGGGAATTCCAGCATGAGACCGGGATCCTGGCGGCGCCCATCACCTACTCGGTCGACGGCACGCAATATGTGGCAGTGCTCTCCGGCTATGGCGGGCCGGAAGTGCTGTTCAATGCCGGGCTCGGCGGTGGCAGCGTAGGACCCGGACGTCTGCTTGTGTTCGCTCTGGACGAGGACGCTTCGCTGCCGGAGCCGTTGCCTCCGTTGCCGCCCATCGCGGCCCCCACCTTCGAGGTGGCGGCCACCGATGCGGAAATCGAGCAGGGCGGGCTCCTGTACTTGGACAGTTGTGTGGCCTGTCACGGGTTCGGGGCGGTCAGCGGCGGCATCGTTCCCGACCTACGGCGCACGACTGCCGCGACGCATGCGACCTTCGAGCAAATCGTGCTCGGCGGCGCGCGCGAGCCGCTGGGCATGCCTCGGTTTGACGATCTTCTGGACTCCGAGGACGTGCGCCTGATCCAGGCTTACGTGCTGAGACGTGCTCTGGAATCGGCGGGCGGAAACTGAGAGCGGGGAGCCGAAAGGGAGCAGGGTTGGCCGTTCGGACACTTAACAAAAACGTACTTCGGGGGGTCTTGGTCACAGGAGTGAGACCATCGTCCAGGGCTGCCATGCTTCGAGCGATCATCGTAGGGCTCGTGTTGCTTCTCCCGTGCGCGCTGTCGGCGCAGGAGGGCACCATCGCGTTCACGCATTCGGTGCGCATCGAGATTCCGGAAGAGATCCGTGCCCGACTCGAAGCGCGTGGTGGAAACGGTGGTGGAGGCCGTGGGGCGTTCCCGACGGAAAGCGTGAGTCAGGTCGTCTTGTTGTTCAACGCCACCGAGTCTCTCATGAAGCCGGTTCCACGAGTCGCCCCGGAGGGCGGCCGAGGCGGGGGCGGCGCCCGCGGTGACAGAGGTGCGGGCTTCGCGCGTCGGATTCGCATGGCCTCTGCGACGCGCGACGCGCAGGAGACGCTGGTCGAGGCGCATACACGGTACGACGAAGGCACGATCGTGGAGGCCCGGTTGCTGTTGGGGCGCTCCTTCATCATTGCCGACGAACGTCCGACGTACGCGTGGAAGCTGACCACCGAGCAGGCTGAGTTCCTCGGGTACGCCGTGCAGAAGGCGACCGCTGTGCAGGACAGCTCTGTGATCGAAGCTTGGTTTACTCCGCAGATCCCGGTGCAAGGCGGGCCCGGGACGTTCGGGGGTTTGCCCGGGATGATCCTCGTCGTCTCGATCAATGACGGACACGTGCAATACACCGCTACAGGGGTCTCGATGAGTCCTATCGCTGAAGGAGTCATCGTGAGGCCGACCGAGGGCGATGAAGTAACGAGAGAGGAGTATGAGAAGATCGTGACTGAGAAGCTCGAGGAGCTGCGGTCTACACAGCGGAGAATCCGAGAATGAAGCATTCTGGATGCCTGCTCGGGCGGAGCTTCGCCGCGTTTGCGACGGCAGGCCTCTTCCTCGCGATCACTCCGTCCGTCGATGCCCAGGAGACGTACGACGTCCGGGGGGTCGTGGCCGACTCAGCTGGCGCAGGAATCGATGGGGCGATGATCGTGGCGCTGGCCCTCCCGGACTCCTTGCTGACCAAATACGCCCTGAGCAACGGAAACGGCTCATTCACCCTGAGCCGAGTGCCGGCGGGAGAATATCTGCTCCAGATCACGATGGTCGGCCATCAAACGGTTCGACAACCGTTCTCCATTACCGCAGCGGACATCGACGCGGGCACGATCAACCTGGCGGTGTTGGTCGTCGAAATGGAGGCCCTCGTGGTCAGCGTGGACCACGTCCCGTTCGTGAACCGGCGCGACACGCTCGACTACAACGCGCGGGCCTTCGTGACTCGACCGAACGCCACCGTTGAAGAGCTGCTCGCTCGCCTGCCCGGCATCGAGGTGGATGCCGACGGGACCGTACGCGCGCAGGGCGAAGAGGTCCGGAACGTACTGGTCGATGGGAAGGAATTTTTCGGCAGTGACCCGACCATCGCGACGAGAAACCTTCCCGCGGATGCCATCGAGCGCATTCAGGTCTACGACAAACAGTCGGACATGGCCGAGTTCACCGGCATCGCCGACGGTCAGGAAGAGCGCACGATCAACCTCGAGCTCCGAGAGGATGCTCGGAGAGGTTATTTCGGCCAGGCCGTTGGTGGCCTCGGAGGCGGACTCGAGCCCGTGGCCGTGATCGAAGCCCAACCCAATGGCCGCACGAGGTACAACGAGTCCCTCAACATCAACCGCTTTTCGCCGACCACACAGCTCGCGTTGCTCGGCAACGCGAACAACGTCAACGAGGCTGGCTTCGCTTGGGGCGACTTCGTGAACTTCAGCGGTGGCGCTCGCGGCTTAGGTGGCGGGGGTAATCGTGGCGGCGGCGGTCGGGGTGGCGGAGGCCAGGGCGGTATTCAGCTCGGGGGAGGCCGAAACGACGGCTTTACCGAGTCGATGTCCCTGGGTTTGAACGCGAACCATGATTTTTCAGACGATCGCTGGATTCGCAGCAGCTACTTCTATACTGGGCTGGACAACGTCCAGCAGCAGACGACGCAGCAGCAACAGCTCATGGGGTCCAGCGCCGCAGCTCTGCAAAACGCGGTCGCTGATCAATCCACCGCCAATACGACGCATCGCGTCAACGTGAACACGCAGTATGCCTTCTCAGACGGGCATGACCTCAGGCTGCGCGGGAACCTGAGCGTCGGTTCGTCGTCCATGACGAGCCTCCAGTCCAGCGAGACGACGACGTTCGAGGGCCGGGTCCAGAATACCGGAGTCAGCAGCAACTTGGTCGACGGCAATGACCTGGGCGGATCCGCGAGCCTTACCTGGCGAAAGCGGCTGGCAGAGAATGGCAGGTCGCTCGTGGCCGCGGCGACTACGAACATCCAGGAGCCGGAGCTCTACGGAGATCTGGAAACCACCACGGGCATCGCCAACCGCAACGGCGATCTCATGATGCAGGACTTGTTCCAGACGCAGGCGCGAACCGGTCGGACCCTGTCTCTCTCCCAGCGGCTCTCGCTTACGCAGCCGGTGGGGGTAGGAGGAATCTTCGAGGTGTTTGGCCAGCGCCGAGAGGTCAATGAGGACCAGGACAACTCGGTCTTCGACATCGGGACCGGGACGCCAGTTTTCAACGACTTCCTGAGCTCTGGCTTCGAGCGCACGTACAGCTACCTGCGCGGCGGCTTCCGCTTCAATAAGAACACCGAAGACACGCGCTTCGTGATTGGCCTGCAGGTGCAGAGGTCGAACCTGGACGGCATGATCCTGGATCGTGACGAGTACATCGAGAACGGGTACACACACGTGCTCCCATCCGCCGACTACCGAATTCAGCTCGACGAAGCCAAAACGCTGAACTTCCGGTATACGACGTCGACGCGGGAGCCGTCGATGACGGAGCTGCAGCCGTTCGCCGACAATACGAACCCGATCCGCACCTATATCGGGAATCCCAACTTGACGCCCGAGTACTCTCACTCGTTCAACGCCGATTATCGGTTCTTCGATCAGTTCTCGTTCGTGAACCTGTTCACGTATTTGCGGTTCTCCTACACCAATGACGACATCGTGCAGTCGAGGGTGATCGACGAACAGGCGCTCCAGACCGTGATGCCTGTCAATATCGACCACAGCTGGTCGACGAATGGCGGAGTGACCTACGGGCGCCCCATCCGCTCCGTCGGTGCGCGCATCAATCTGAATTACTCGTTCAACTACACGCGTGGTGTGGAGATCCTGAACGAATTGGAAAACAACAGCAGGGTGTTGAGAAACACGATCGAGGCCAGCATCGACAATCGGGACAAGGAGATTTTCGACGTGCGTGCGGGCGCGCGCTACTCGTTCAACGATATCCAGAACACCCTCAACCAGGAGCTCAATCAGGTCTATCTGGACAGGACCTTCTACGGCAACGCGATGCTCCACTACGGCGCCGGATGGACCTTCTCGACGACCCTCAACTACCGGCTCTACGACGAAAGTGTCTTCGGAGTTGGCGACCGGAACGTCGCGATGCTCCAGGCTTCGATTTCGAAGCTCGCGATGAACAACCGCGTGGAGTTGGAGCTGATCGGATTCGACATCCTAGACCAGAACAAGGGCGTGGCCTATACCACCGGTACGAGCTTCATCCAGGAGCGGCGCACGGAGTCCCTCGGTCAGTACATCATGCTGAAGGTGATGTACCGTCTCGGGTCACGCAGGGGTGGTGCGGCACGGGGTGGCGGGAGCGGTCGGCGGCGCTAATCTGAGCGACTGCCAGCGGAATCGCCTCGGACCAGGCTCGGTTTGATGCCCTTTGCCACGACCATCGCTCACGCCCTGGGCTATTCGGTGATCTTCGCGGTGTACGTTCTGTCCACGTTGGCGCTATTTCCGCGCCTGTGGTTGCGCCACTATCCGGCGAACGAGCGCGACCGGCAGCCCCGTCTCAGCCCTAACGAGCGACTGGCCATGGCGGGCCACGCGGCACTCTTCATCGGCGGTATCTTGCTCGCACTACCGCTGCTGTCTGCTTGGTATGTGTACGGTACCGGTACAGGTCCCGAAGCAGTATTTCGCCACGTGGCGACCTTGGGCATCGTCGTATCGCTGGTCGACTGGCTGATCGTAGACTGGCTGATCCTACGTTATCTGCAGCCTGGATGGCTCATTCCGGAAGGCACGCACCCCGCCTCGTGGCGATGCACGCGTGATCTAGTGAAGGATGCCCTGGGCTTTCCCATCGGGTCGGCCCTCGCGCTGGCCTGGGCCTACGCGGTATCGCACTGGATCCTGGGTTAGCCCTCGAGGGTCGCGGCCACTCAGTCGATCGGCTTGATCCGTGAGAACGGGAATCCGTTGCATCCGGTGCGTAGCGCCGAGCGGTCCGCAACCGTCACCGCCTCAGCGGCCTCGGTTGGGAGTGTTCGAATACTGGCAGGCGCGAGGATTTCCTCCGCGGTGTAAGCCAGTCGGTGATGACGACTTCGAGTGCGGCCGGCCGTAGCCCAATCGCCCCTTGCTGTTGCGGGTCGGGAGACGATCAATCCACGTTCGACCGCCTCCGACCGGTCACCATCAACGCACCCGAAAAAACGCACTATCCGCACTGAACGCCGAAAACACCCCCAACGCCCCGTGGATGTTGGACGGCGGCTCGTTGAGATCGCGAGAGTCCTGCTCGAGGCCCTCGTACAGGTCGGCGTACTCATCATTCACGCGGTACAGCTTCAGTCGGTGCTGCCCGTAGTGGGTCAACGTGAGTATGCGCACGACTGAGCTGTCCGCCGCGGTGGGCTGCGACACGAAGCGCGCCGCGAACCTCGAGAAGATCTCGGTGGTCGGAAGGATCTCAGGGTTCAACTCGAGGTTGTCGATTACCACGAAGTGGAGCTGGCGGTTCGCGTTGTTCCATTTCGCCGTGATGCCGGCTTGTAAGGCCGCACCGCCTCCGCGGCCGCGGCCTCCCCCGCCGAAGGTTGGCGCCACCAAGCTGTCTTCGGACAGCGCCAGCCCCACCGGGGGCAGCGGGACCACGGTCTCGGCGGTGGCCATCTTCCCGTCGACGACGGCTTCGAGCTGGAATACGTCGCCGACCCCGATGAGCAGGTCGTTGCCCGGATAGTTGTAGTGCCCGGGCTCGCCCGACGTCGCCACGAGCTCGAAACGAACACCGTTCCGAATCAGCGTGATCGCTCCGTCGGAAATGGCGGGAGCCACCTCGGTCGAATCGGCATCGATCGGTAGCACGCCGGTAATCGTGACCGATGTGACCGGCTCATCGGCGAAGATGAACGCTTGTACCACGAAGATCTCCGGGTCGGGCGCGATGAACTCCAGGTCCGACTCACACGCGGCCAGCGTCATGGAGAGCAGCGACAGGGTCAGCAGCGGCAGCGCCGTGAGACGCCTCATGATGCAGTCTTGCATGGTCATTCTCCTCAGCGCAGGCCGACACGAAGACCGATGCTCGGTGTGAAGCCGAGCGTCGTGATATCCGTGACGAGCATGGGGACCTCCGAGAGATCGAATTGGCGATACCAGATGTTGTTTCGTCCGTACACGTTGAAGAGCGACACGTTCAATTCGTAAAAGAGTGTCGCGGTCTCGAAGCGCCGAGTCGCGGCGACGTCCAGCCTATGGTAGGCTGGCAGTCGCTGACCGTTCTTTTCTCCGACGTGGATATAGGTGAGCGTGCGGCCGTCGAGCAGCTGGATGGGGTACTGCGCCTCGGGAATCGTGTAGGGCTTCCCGGACCCATATACCCATGTGCTCGCCAGCGTCCACGGTCCCGCCTGGTACATCGCCACGGTTTTGAACTCGTGCAGCTGGTCGTGGCTGGCCGGGAAGGGGCTGCTGTCGTTGAAGTCGGTCAACTCATACTCGACCTCCGAGAGCGTATAACCCACCCACCCAGTGAGCCTGCCGCGCTTCTTCTGCACGAGCACTTCGACGCCCCGAGCCTGGCCGACGCCGGAAAAGAACAGATCGTCGAGTGCTTGATTCGGCGTCCGACGGAGCCGCGTCGAGAACTGCGAGACGCCGTCCAAATCCTTGTGGTACGCCTCTACGTCGAAGAGCCAGTCGGTGTTGTTGTAGCTGGCTCCGATGATCCGGTGTTCGGCATAGGATGGATCCAAGTCGTCGCCCGCGAGAACCCAGAAGTCACGGCTGCCTTCGAGCACGTCCTCGTTCTCGACGCGCTTCACGAACTGATGGTACTGCCCCCAAGCGCCCTTGAGGCGCACGTTGTCCGTGATCCTGAACTGTGCAGATGTGCGCGGCTCCCAGTACAACTCATCGGTTTGGTCGTACGTGGACGTCCGCAGCCCGACGGTGATATCGAAGCGATCAGAGGGAAGCCAGCGGTGCTGTGCATATGCGGAGCTGAGGACTCCTGCTCCGCCCAGGTTCAGCCCGCCGCGCACCGAGTCCCCTTGTAGTTGCTGGAACTCGTACGACACATCGCTTCTCGTAGTCTGCAACCCGAATTGCACGTCCGACGCCTGGGACAGCCGCCACGAATTGTCGACTCTCGCGGTGAAGTCGGTGACCCGGTTGTCCTCCCGGAAGCCACGCGCGAAGCGTGTAGAGGCGACGTCGAGCGATGCCTCGCTGAAGTACTCGGAGTACGCCACCAACGCGTCACTCGTGAAGCGGCTGCTCCACGCCCGCGACCAACGGCCACTGGCACCGCGGTTTCCCCAATTCGAAACGTCGTTGCGATCGGGCGTGGTACGCGTCTGTCCGTTCCGTCCGGTGATCTCCTGGCCCAGCGCGGACTCGTCCAGCTTGTCTTCACCGGCGTACAAGGACAGCGCCAGCACGTCTCCGTCCGTGGGCGTGAACGTCAGCTTCGAGTTCACATCGTAGAAGAAGAAGTCCGGCTGGATGGACTGCTGCTGAAAGTTGCCGAAGCCGCCGCCCCCCCGGCCTCCACCGCGGCCACCACCCCCGGCCCCGGGACCGGCTGGAGGCGCGTTTTCTTCTTCGGCGCCCTCGAGCGTGTTGAAGATGCTGTTATACAGACCGGTGCGGATTACGTCGGTATAGGAGCGTCGAGCCGACACCAGCCAAGAGCCTTTGCCACCAAGCGGCACCTCGGTCAGCACGCGGCCGCTGAGCATATTCATGCCGCCCGACATGTTGTAGCTCTCGTTGTCGCCGGTCTTCCCGATCATCTCGACAACGCTCGAAGTGCGACCGCCGTATTGGGCGGGAAAGCCGCCCTTGTACAGACGGATGTCCTTGATCGCATCGGAATTGAACGCGCTGAAGACGCCGAAGAAGTGATCGACGTGGTACACCGTCATGCCGTCGAGCAGGACCAGATTCTCGTCCGGCGTACCGCCTCGGATGAAGAGGCCCGAAGTCGCGTCGTTCGTGCCGGACACTCCGGGCAGAAGCTGCAACGCCCGGAAGATGTCGGTTTCCCCGAGCGACGGCAGCTTGACCAGGTTCCTCGGTGAAATGGTGATGGTGCTGATCTCCTCCGCCGCCTGAAGGATGTCCGTGCTCGTCTCCACGGTCACGCCCTCGATATCGATGGCCTGCGGGGACATCAGAATCGTAATCGGCGCGGCTTCGGCACCGGTGATGGCCATCTCGAACGAAGCGTAGCCGAGGTATTCGACCCGTATTGTGTGGTCGCCGACCGTCACGTTGACCAGCGTAAAGCGCCCGAATTCGTCGGTCAGGGTTCGGAACGATTCTCCAATCAACGAAACGACCGCGTTGGGTAGCGTCTCATTGTTGAGTGAGTCCCGAACGGTTCCGGTGACATCGCTCGACTGCGCCGCCGCAGGGCTCGATCCTCCGCTGAGACACAACGCCACGACTAATACACTCAGATGAGTGCGCATTCCCCCCCCTCTCTTCAGCTCTCGGTTGGGGCCGAAGCTCATCGACCCATCCCTCTCACGCACCTCACCGGATGCCACGCTCGACTGGATTCCCGAGCGCGGCGGGGACCACGTCCCCACTGATCTTCCGATAGGACGTCTTCGACCTGCTGCATTGCACGCATACCTGGAAGTGGTCCCTCACCACATACTCGGACTCACGACTTGCTCCATCCGTTAAGCGTCGTGAAACCTTCGCATCGCTCGTCTCTCCGGGAAGTTCTAGAGGCAAAAAGGAGTCAGGGAGAGTGCTTGTCTACCGCTGGCGCTTTCACCAGGGCTGATAGAGGCGCACCTTGCCGTTGCCTCAGACTTCCCTCGAGCGAGGAGATTGGTATGCGTGGATCCATGACCCGCCGTCAAATGATTCAGCGGCTGACCGCCATGGCACCTGCGGCCGCGGCCGTGAATGCGAGACCGGTCGGCCTGTCGTTGCTGACTGCAGGCATGGCAGCCGCACCCGCCGCCGCCCAGACAGCGATCGGCCCGCTGGCTGCTGAAGTGTTGCCGGACGGAATCCGCTCCAGGTTCGTGGACGACATCAACGGCCTCCGCGTGCACGTGCTTGAGGCCGGCTTTGAGGGGACACGCCGACCGGGCGTGCTGCTGCTCCACGGGTTTCCTGAGTTGGCCTACAGTTGGCGGAACGTGATGGTACCGCTGGCCGAAGCCGGGTATCACGTCATGGCTCCCGATCTACGCGGTTTCGGGCGCACGACCGGATGGGACGCCGACTATGACGGCGATCTGTATTCGTTCCGGCGGCTCAACGGGGTTCGCGACCTACTGGGGCTCGTCTCCGCCTTCGGGCATCGCTCTCTGTCGGTGATCGGGCACGACTTCGGTTCACCGATGGCCGCCTGGTGCGCCATCGTGAGGCCTGACGTTTTCACGTCCGTGGTCCTGATGAGTGCACCCTTTGGTGGAAGAGCCTCACTACCGTTCGACACGGCCAACGATGCGCTGCGGGAATCCTCTCCGGGCCCTGATCTGTCCGAGCAATTGGCGAGCCTCCCGCGTCCTCGCAAGCACTACCAGCGGTACTACACGACACCCGAGGCAAACGAGAACATGTGGCACCCTCCCCAGGGACTGCATGCGTTCATCAGGGGCTACTACCATTACAAGAGCGCCGACTGGGTCGGGAACCAGCCGTTCCGGCTCGCATCGCGTACGGCCGCCGAGATGGCGAAGATGCCCACCTACTACATCATGGACCTGGCCGACGGCATGGCTGAAACCGTCGCCAAGAATATGCCTGATACGGCGCAGATCGCGGCCAACGATTGGTTACCCGACGAAGAGCTCCAGATCTATGTCGAGGAATACGGCCGCACCGGCTTCCAAGGTGGGCTGAATCTCTATCGGTCGGGGGGCCTGGGCGCAGTGGAGCAGCAGCTCTTCGCCGGCAGGACCATCGACCAACCGTCGCTCTACATCGCGGGAGCGAGCGACTGGGGCAGCTATCAGAGCCCGGGAACACTCGAACGAATGCAGAACGAGGCCTGCACCGACATGCGGGGCGTGCACATGGTCGACGGCGCCGGTCACTGGGTGCAGCAGGAACAGCCCGAGGAAACGACCCGACTCTTGATTGAGTTCTTGCGGGGCGTGCCATAGGTGCCTCGGTGATGAAAAACGCCGATTGAGGGATGACGACCCGCCGCGCGGCGCATATCGACCCCGTCGAGGCTCTTCGTCACGAATAGGGCAAATCCTGGTTTCATCGCCAGGTGCTTCCGCGACGGGCGCCTGCTGCGTATCGTAAAGGTGAACCGAACGCCGCCCCGGCTGGTCCGGGGCGGCGCTTCCTTTCCGGCCCCGCCGCGGGCCCCAGGGCGCAGACACCCGCGCGACGATTTGGCATCGCGCAGCGCCGAGATCCCGAGGTGCCTCATGCTCGAAAAGATCCGTTCCCAGATCGAAGCCGAGATCACCGGCCTCATGCACGAGTTGCACGTCGATTTGCCCGAACGAATCAAGATCGCGAGGGAGCACGGCGATCTCCGTGAGAACGCCGAGTTCAAAGCGGCCAAGGAACGTCAGGGATTCGTGGAGGCGCGGCTGAACCATCTCACGACGCGCATGACCGAGCTCTCCAAGATCGACGTCAAAGACATGGCGTACGACAAGGTGGGCTTCGGGTCCACCGTGACCATCCACGACATCGACTTGGACGAGGACTTCACCTTCACCATCACCGCCGGCGACTTCATCGATCTCGATGCCGGTCAGGTCTCGCTGGCGTCGCCCATCGGTCAGGGTCTGCTCGGCGCGGAGGAGGGGGAGGAGGTAACGATCAAGCTTCCGGCTGGCGCGCGTCAATACAAAATCGTGGAGCTGTCGACGCTGCCTCAGCAGATGGAGGCGCGCGGCTCCTAGAGCGCCTCCACGAAGGCCACCGCGTCCCGCACTTCTTCGGGCGCGATCCAATGCCCGATGTCATAGTCGCGGGCCTCCACCTTCATGCCGGCCGCATCCAACCGCTTGCGGCCCCACACTGCGAGCTTGTGCGGAATGTTGGGGTCGAGTAGACCGTGGCCCCAGAAGATCGGCGGAGTCCCCGGCGAGAGCGCGGAGAAAGGTACTTTGACGGACTCCGCGAGGAAGCCCGAGAAGCCGATCACTGCTGCGACCAGGTCAGGCCGCGAGATCGCCATGGCCATGCGCGTGGTAGCGCCCTGCGAGAAACCTCCCAGCACGATCCGACCCGGCTGGAACTCGAGCAGGGCCGGTAGTTCCTCCAGAAACGCCTCCAGTTCGCTCAAACTGTGCCCTAACGTCTCTTCGACCACTCGGTCTCCCACCACGTACTTGTACCACGCCCAACCGGGCCCGGTAGCCCCAGGGGTGTCCGGCATGTGGCGCCTGCGGGGTGACCAGGGCCCACTCAGGTGGCATCAGTGGTCGCAGGGCCTGCAGGTTCGCCGCGATGGCTGCCGCGGCCATGGAGGAGTACCGCAACGGTCGCTCCGTCCTCGGGCGGGGCAGGACGGTTATGGTCGAATTGAAGCAAGTCGTCGTAGCAGTTTGGGGGCGAAGTTCGGGAGGACAATCGTACTCTCGTGTGCGTGGTTCGTCACCCTATGGGACCTCTGCGCATTGCGCGCCTACTTGTTCAGAGGCTCCCTAGCGGGCTCAAGGCGCTCTGAATTTCTCCGCGTCGCGCCTCGAGCCAAGCTGGCAGCTGGAGCTCTGAGCCTAGCGACTCGATGGACTCGTCGACCACGAAGCCGGGCCCGTCGGTTGCGATCTCCAGCAGCTGCCCGTCGGGGGCGTTGAAGTAGATGCTGCGGAAGTAGGTCCGGTCCATCACCTGGGTCACCTCGACGTCCATCGACAGTAGATGCTCGCGCCAGGCAGCTTGCTCGTCATCGTCACGAGCCCGAAAAGCCAAGTGGTGCGTTTGGCCGGTGCCGGGACGGGCCAGGGCTCGCGATCCCGGCCATCCGAAGAGCGTGTAGGAGCTGTTGCTTGCTACGTTCTCGCCGTCGTAGTGGGCCCAGAAATAGTGCAAGACGACCCCGTCGTCCTGGTTATACGTCTTCTTCACCAGGCTCAGGCCGAGCGCCTCCGCGTAAAAGTCGCTCGCGCGCTTGAGGTCGGAGGTGATACCGCTGATGTGGTGAATACCCTTCAGCTTCATGTCTTCGGAAACCGTCGGAACGGGCTTGGGGTGAGTCGCCGCCGCAATCGCCTGCTCGTCGCGACCCTCAGGCATGCGCTCGGCAGGTGGCACGAGTAGTTCCTGTCCGAGGGCATCCGGGGCTTCGTCGATCGCGTAGCCGGGCCCAGCGGTCGCGATCTCGAGGATCTGCCCGTCCGGGTCCTCGAAGTACAGGCTCTTGAAGTAGCCGCGGTCGATGGGCCCGCTGACCGGGATGCCGGCATCCACGAGCCGACGCTTCCATTTGAGTTGGGCATCAGCGCTCGCCACGCCCAGCGCCAGGTGGTGCACTCCGCCCACTCCGGGTTGTCCCGGGCGCGCGTGCGGCGACTCGAAGAAGGTGAGAATTGTACCCGGCTGGCCGCCTCCGTCACCGAAGTAGAGGTGGTACGCGCCGGGATCGTCGAAGTTGACGGTGCGTTTCACGAGGTCGAGGCCCAGCACGCCACCGTAAAATGCCAGCGTCCTGGCGGCGTCGCGCGAGACCATGGTGATATGGTGAAAGCCGCGTGTGCTCAGCGGTGTCATGCTGCCCCTCCTTGCTTGGACTCGGGGATAATACTTCAACCTTGAAGTATTATCAAGGCGAAGGGACCAGGTTGTTTTCGCGGTGGTTGTGGGATGATCGTCGTCAGGTCCGCAGCTGCTCGACGATCTCCCGCATGCGGCGAACTCCCTCGACCAACCGGGGACCCGGACGACCCAGATACGGCTCGCCCACGCAGTACACGCGTTCGTTACGCACGAACGGGAGCCCCGACCAGCGCCGGTTCCTCAGAATCACGTCGGGCCGATATTTATCCGGGTGCACACCGCACCAGGACAATACCACCGCGTCGGGGGCGAGCTCGGCCACCTCCTCGTCGCTCATCGGACGGCTCTTGACGTCCTCGTCTGCCAGCAGGGCGCGAGCTCCCGCGGCCCGCACGACGTCGGTCGCCCAACTCAGCTTGCCAGGGGTGATGACCGGCTTGGGCCACCACTGAACCAAGATCGACGGCGCATCGACCGGGGGCTCGGGCGTGTCGAGGGCCTCGCGCATTTCGGCGACGAGCCTGTCGGCTCGCTCGGGCACGCTGAGCAGCTCGCCGATTGCGTGGATATCCCGGTATACGTGCTCGAGCGAGACCGGCTCGGGCGAGATGAATCGAAGCCCTGCGGCTTCCAGCCGCTCCACAACTTTCTCATGCCCCGGAACCGTGAGTGTCGCCAGTACCAAGTCGGGTTCGAGTGCGGCGACCCGGTCGATGTCGATATCCAGGTCCGGTCCGACCTTGGGCAGTCGAGCGACCACGTCCTCGGGATGGTCGGAGTGGTCGTCGACACCGACCAGCAAATCGGCGCAACCCAGGGCGCAGACGATTTCGGTATTCGAGCAGGCGAGCGAGACGATGCGCATGGCCAGGGGCCTCTACCGCGGCAACACTGTGAATTCGTGGATCACTTGTCCCGCCTGGTTCACGAACTCCGTCGTGGCCCGGTCCGGACGAACCGTCAGGCGGCCATGGCCCGAGTCCGCCCAGTGACGTCGATAACCCGTGATGTCGCGGCCAAACTTCCAAGGTGCGCCGCAGCTCCCCGGCATCGTGTAGTGGACGCCGTCCACTACTTCGTCCACAAATACGTGGTCGTGTCCGTGGAAGAAGATCTGGACCCCAAGATCTTGCATCATCTCGTGGATCAAGCGCTGTTCACCGACCTTGGCGGCCCGACCACCGCCCCGACCGTACAGCGTTTCGCTGTCGTTGCCCGCGTTGCCGCCCACCGCGTGGTGGCAACAGATGAACTTGTAGGGGTGATCGGAGCCGCGCAGAACGGCTTCCATCCATGAGAACTGCTCCGGACCGAGCGTCCAATCCTCGACCACGGTGACGTCGTCGCGGGCAGAGGCCGTCTCTCCTGACGGGGTTGTATACGATTGGACGTTGAGCATCACGAACAGTACGGGCCCCCAGTCAAACGCGAAGTAGTCCTCGTTGGCACTGCCGCCCTGTCCGTAGGTCCGGTCGTTGGGGTTCGGGGTGTATCGGTGACGCACTGCGGCAACCCGGGCAGCGCTGTCCGCGGGCACCTTTCCTGACTCGCCCTCCCAGTTCCCGATCAAGCCGAAGTGGGGACAGGACATGCTAAGCGGGGCGAGATGCCGCCGGTACATGTCGTAGGCCCGTGTCGCCCCCACATCGTCCAACTGAGGGCTGTTTCTCGATGTGGGCCACGCGACGTTGTCCCCCAAGGCCAGCACGAAGTCCGCACGCTCGCGCCGCACATTGCGAACCACCTCATCGAACACTTCGATGGGCCGATTTCCTTCGATGAACGTGCCGGTGTGCGCGTCTGTTATGAGGGCGGCCGTGAAACCCGCTTCACCGGTGCGCTGGGTCGTGAAGGTCCCTGTGGCCCCGGCGGCCGGGTCTCCCCCCTGAGTGGCCATCAGCACTTGGTATTCATAACGGGAGTCCGCAGCGAGGTTGTCCACGCTCCAGTTCAGGAACTCTCCCGCGACCACCGAGCGTGCCCGCTCCACGTCCCTCCAGGCGGCGGTTCCGGTCTCTCCCTGGGCGCGGACCTGGAGCGAGGCCTCGGCATCCATATGGCCGTTTTGTGCAGTCACCAGGATGGAGCTCGTCGTGGGACTCGCCAGAAAGGGAAGCAGCGAGAGCGTGGGCACGACCTCGGCACGCAGGAGTTCCCAGGGCACGCCCAGCGCGAGGGCGCTGGAAACACCCGTAAGAAAAGACCTGCGCGATACACCCCCGTGCCGTGAACTCATCGACTACAGATAGATCCTCCCAACTCTTGACGCTAGGCTCGATTGTACCCTATGTAGATAACGATGTATACAGAAAACGACACGTGTCGGAGTCGAGATGAGCCGAGTTCGCATGACCCAAGTGACTGCGCTGATCATACAGGCGGTAGGAGCCGGGCACCGCTATGGCTTCGACGTCATGGACGCCACCGGCCTCGCGAGCGGGACGGTGTATCCGGCGCTCAGGCGCCTCGAAGAGGCTCGGCTTCTGCGAGGCAAATGGGAAGACGCACCGGCTGCACACCGTGGTGGTCGCCCGCAGCGCCGCCTCTATGAGCTCACTAGCGCCGGAGAGCGTTCGCTCGAGGAGGCAATCCAAAAGCTCGCTAGCGCGAGGGCCTTCCTCGTGGCGACCGCTCCAGTCCAGGAGACCTAGAAGTGGCGAACCCCCGTGGCCCCCGCGCTCGCGCTCGTCGCTCTTGTGAGCCGGTTGCTGCCGTGATCCGCACGGCGCGACTGGCGGCGCGAGTGGGAAGGCGAGCTGCTCGGCCACTGGGATGAGCTCGAAGGGAAGGACGATCTGAACCTGGGCACTCGGCTGGATCTGCTCCTGCGAGCAAGTGGCAGCCTGGTGGATGCGCTGTTCTACGAAGGTGGGAGGTGGAGCATGGATGGGCTGTTGCAGGACATCGGTGTCGCGGTGCGCAGTCTGATGCGCAGGCCCGGCTTCACGCTGGTCACGCTGACCGCGTGCTATCTGCCGGCTAACCGTGCCTCCAGGGTCGACCCTATCGCCGCGCTATCGAGCGAATAGCGGCACCTCAACGGCCCTCCGGGGTCAACCAGGCGGGTGGTCCGATGGGCCACCCTCTTGGCGTACACAGAGGAGTCCGATCTTGAGCAAGACGCCGTCGACGATGTCCGCGCTCGGCACTCTCGCCCCGGACTTCTCACTGCCCGAGCCGGCGACCGGGAACACCGTCTCGCTCGAAGATTTCGCCGAGTCTCCTGCTCTGCTCGTCGTATTCTTGTCGAATCACTGTCCGTTCGTGAAGCACCTGGCGGACGACTTCGCCGTTTTCGCCACCCAATATCAGGCTCGTGGCGTTGCGGTGGTGGGCGTCTGCGCCAACGACGTGGAGAACTACCCCGCGGACAGTCCGTCGAAGATGGCCGACGAGGTGGACACCAGGGGGTACACGTTCCCCTACCTTTTCGATGGCTCGCAAAAGGTCGCAAAAGACTACGAGGCTGCGTGTACGCCTGACTTCTTCCTATATGATCGCGACCGGAAGCTCGTCTATAGAGGACAGTTCGACCCGAGTCGGCCTTCCCTCGATATGCCGGTCACTGGGTCGGACCTGCGAGCCGCGTGTGACGCTCTGCTGGCCGGTGTGGCCCTCGCCGACGTTCAGGTGCCGAGCGTGGGCTGCAACATCAAGTGGAAAGCGGACAACGCTCCACCTTGGTTCGGCTGAAATCAGGCTGCAACTCCAGCACCACGAACCTGGTCTAAAGCAGTGTTGATCGGGGGCCCCCGGGCGGCTCCCACGTCGGCGCCTCGGTATCGATTCAATCATGTAGACGGAGAAGCGATGAACGGCATCAAGCTCGCTATGCGAACGCTCGCGAAGACCCCCTTCGTCACGGGGATCGCGATCCTCTCCTTGGCGCTCGGCATTGGGGCCAACGCAGCGATCTACTCAGCGTGGTGGCTGGTTGTGCCGACGATCCTGCTCACCCCGTGCAGGTCCGGGCGAACGAGTTGGAGCATTTGCCGTTCTGTGCAGGGCTGAACTCAGACAGGCTGCGCACCATCTTCTCCAAGCTCATCCTGTAAAAGAAGACGCCACCGAGTTTACTCCTCGGTGGCGTCTGAACTGTCGCAGCCCGGCGCGAGAGCCGGGTACGGTGCGAACAGCGATTTACAACAGCGGCTCTCAGCTACTAAAAGCCGTTCCAGCGATCGCTTGCCCATGCCAGGCTGGACAGAGGACTAGGACTAGACAAGGATCACCTCCTGTTTTCGGGTCGACAATCAGGCAGAACTCCGGCGGGCTCGCGGCCCGCAGTCCTCAATCGGTGACTTTCTGAGACGCCGGTCAAGGCCCAGATCGAATCCATTGATTACGATCGAAGCCATCATACGAAATGATTTTCGGGAGTGCAAGTTTTGGATACAAGGAGTCCAAGCCTTGAGTACTCGGGGTAGGGGTCATGGGGTGGGTGTAGCACGATATATGGTGGTCGCAGCGCTCTTGACCTTCGTGGCGCCGGTCGCAGCACAGGACGCCAACGCCTGGCGGGCCCCGTTCGCCGCCGGCCAACAAGCGCGCGCAGACGGAGATCATGCGGCGTATGCCCGGGAGATGGCGGAAGTCGTTCGTATCATGCTGGCGGGGCATCTGAACCGGCCCTTCGCGCGATATCACGCCGCACGGGGTGCCGCGCTGCTCGCCGACACGACGGCCGCGGTCGCTTTCCTGCGGCAAGCGTGGGACGAAGGCATCGAAGCGCTGATGATCTCGTTCGCGGAATTCGACTCGGCGTTCGACGCGATCAGCGACTCGAGGGAGTTCAGACACGTGATGGGGCTCGCGGCCGAGATGGAGCTCTCGGTGCAGTCACTCGGTGGCTCGGTTCATCTCATCCGTGGTGCCGGCTCGAACGTGATCGCCTAAGTGGGTGGGGATGGGCTGCTGCTCGTCGATACCGGCTACGCGCCCGCACTGACAGCGCTACGGCGCGCGCTCGGGGGCCTGAGCGGCGGGCGCGTTGCGCGCCTGATCCTTACGCATCCGCACGAGGATCACATGGGCTCGGCTGCGGCGCTGGGCGCCGCGGCCAACGTGCTCGCGCATCCTGGGACAACGGAGGCGATGCGCGAACCATACGTCTGTCATGGAGGGCGTCGAGATGCCGCCGAAGGCACAGACCGCCTATCCGGACTCGGAGATCGGCTCGGACACGGCGTTCGTCTCCAATGGAGAAGAAGTCCAGGTCGCGGTCACACCCGCGCACACCGGGGCCGACCTGGTGGTCTATTTCACCGAGTCGCGCGTGGCTCATTTCGGCGCCACCTACCTCGCTGGCAACCCGATGATGTTTCCGGGCAACGGGGATGCGGACGCATTCCTCGGCAATCTCGAGTCATTGCTCGACTCCATGCATCCCGGACGATCGTCGTGAGCGGTCACGACGATCCGGTTGGCCTCGACGCGGTGCGGGCCCAGATCGAGGTGTCGCGAGCCTGCATGGTATTGGTGCGAGCAGCTCTCGCGGACGGACTGACGGTCGAGCAGGCGGCGGAGCGCGGCACGGACTTCCCACCACAGTGGGTGGCGTTCTTCTACCGGCTGCTCAGCACCGACTAGTCAGGGGTCTGGCAGACGCGCGTCAGGCCTAGGTCAGGCGTCCTCGTAAGCCCGCTTCATGAGCAACGCGCACACAGCCACCGCGATCGTGATCCACAGGCCCCCCCACACGAGCGTAGGCACGTTCGTGATCTCCGCGAGCATCGCGGCGTCCGACTGCATGCTCGAGCGGTCGATTACGTCGCTCTTGATGTCGAGGATCGCGTAGAGAGCGCTGGTGAGTCCGAGCGTCAACAGCAGGCCGCGATTCACCGCACCACCCATCTGCTTCGAGATGACGACCATCGTGAGCCCGAAGGCGAGGCCGAAGACTATGCCAAAGCCCGTGCGCACGAAGAAGATCGTCAGCACCATCACCATTACGCCGATGAAGCCGTTCACCCAGTTCGTCTTCACCTTGTCTGAGCGGGCCGCGGAGAACATCGCCGCGCCCCACAGAAGACTGCCGAGATACCCTGCGCTGAGCGTGATGAACGCGTTACCGCCGAAACAATAGCAGGCGCCGCCCTCGGCTGGATTGAGCGTGATTTTCTCGATGCCTCCACCCGTCGCAACCGACGCCATCGCGTGGCTGATCTCGTGAAGCAGCACCACGAAGATCTTGAGTGGATACACGATTGGCGTGCCCCACAGGAACCACAGTGCCGCGAAGAACGCCGCGAATCCCAGGAGAAACCGGAGCTTGCCGCTCGAGCTTTCAGTCATGCGTACCTGCCGTTGGAGGGCTCAACAATGAGATACCTCTGCATGCCCTACGGTTGCAGGTGGGGGTTGGGTTCCATCCCGGCTTGAACGAATCTGCCACGCTCAGCTTCCCCCGGCCGCATAACCGATCGAATAGCGGGCGTTCAGCAGCTCGGCGTGCTCGCCGAGCTCGGTGCGCGCGATGCCGGCGTTCTGGGCCGAGTTGGCGAGTGCCGCGAGCGAGGCCGCGCCGATTTGGGCCGCCGTCAGACCGTACGTGAAGCCGAGCGTGGATGCCCACCGGTAGGTGATTGCTTCCCAGGCGCGTGCCAGCTCGGCCTGCTCTCCTTCTGGTACATGGAGCCCCCGGCGCTCTGCTTCGGCGAGGGCTTCGCCGCGCCGATCCGGCGAGCCCGCGCCGACCGCCTGGTCCAGCCACCGCTCGAGCACCGCGCGCGCGTCCTCGATGCGGTCGGCGACCTCTCGAGCGATTACGCTGCGGCCCTCCGTGAAGGGCACAACCCGTCGGTCGTCGAGCCTGAGGATGTGATACCCGTACTGCGTCTCGGTGGCCAGACTGATCTGGCCGGGCTGGAGCGCGAGTGCCGCCGCCCAGAACTCGGGAACCCACGAGCCTTCCCGGCCGGGGGCGAGCAGCCCCTGACGCCCTTCAGCCCCCGGCTCCTCGGATAGCAGCGCAGCGGTCTCGGCGAAATCGGCTCCGGCGTTGAGCAGCTTCATGGCGCGACCCGCCTTGGCCTTTGCCTCGGCCCTGTGCTCAGCGGATCGCCAGCGCTCACTGAAAAAGAGGATGTGGCGTACGGTGAGTTTCCACTCGGGGTCGGTGAGGTAGCGCGCCTGGAGCACGTCATCTCCGACGTCATTCTTCTCCAGTGTCATGTCTGCGGCGAGGATTTCCAGCAGACGGTCTTGGCTCCACCGTGCGACCAGCGGGGCGCCGAGCACGGCGGTACTCGAATCGGCGACGGAGAGTGCGAAGGCTGTGAGTTGCGCCAGCGTCTCTCGACGTGCGTCGGACAGTCCCAGCAGATCGTCGTGGGAGAAAGTGACCGGACCGACCTCCAGCGCCGGGGGAGCGGCGTTGCCGCACGCCCAGGCCAGCAATACCGCAGGCAGCATCGTTTTTCGCATGGGGCTCAAGTTGGGCCTAGGCCAGCGAGGTGCCAAGCGTCCGTCCAGCTTCGGCCCTATTATGGCCGAGCACACGTAGGAGGAGCCGCTGATGGCCAACCAGGGAACGAAGATCAAGATGGGCGCGTTGAGTGAACAAGTAGCGCTGGTAACGGGAGGCAGCCGTGGCATCGGCGCAGCTACGGCTCGGGTTCTTGCCGAGCATGGCGCGCGCGTCATCATCACGCATCGTGACAGCGCCGCGGGCGCCGAAGAGGTTCTGGCCAGCCTGAGCGGCGACGGCCACCGCATCGTGCAGGTCTCTGCGACCGACTCAGAAGGGCTACGCGCGGCGGCCACCACCACCGCGGAGATCGAAGGCCGACTCGACCTCCTCGTGAACAACGCCGCCACGAGTCGCGTGGTGCAACACAGCGACCTCGACGCGCTGGACGACGAGCTCTTCGACACGATCCTTCAGACCAACGTACGCGGTGCGTTCGCGACAGTACGCGCATTCCGCGCCCTGTTGGCTGGTGGCGAGGGCGGTCTTGTGGTCAACATCTCTTCGCTGGCCGCCAGATCTGCGAACGGAAGTAACATCGCCTACAGCGCGTCGAAGGCGGCGATGGACAACATGTCGATGTCCCTGGCCAGGGCGCTCGCGCCCGAGATCCGGGTCGTCTCAGTGGCGCCGGGCCTCGTCGACACCGAATTCACGCGTGGGTGGGCGCCGGAGGTGCGGAATCGGACGATCGAACAGACGCCGCTGGGACGGATTGCCCTGCCCGAGGACATAGGCCGAGCGGTACTTGCCGTGGCGGTCGACCTCCCCATGACGACGGGTGTGGTCATTCCGGTGGACGGCGGCCATCCGCTAGGGGCTGTACGGCGCCACTCGTAGGAAGGACGCCGCCGATGGAGCGCTCGCCTTAGTCCGGTTTTGGAGCCTCCAGCTCGCGATCGAATTCGCTGGTCGCCAGCAGGCGATTGATCCCGCTCTCAATCGAGTCCAGGCGATCCTCGATATGGTCGATGCGAGCCCCGACCTAGGTCTGGCCCTGGTCCGCCTCTGCACTCTTGAGTCTTCGTAGTTCCCGCATAGCGGGCAACAGGAACATGCGCACCGAGAAGCCGACGGCGATCGTCAGCACCGAGAGTCCCACCAGCGCCATCATCACTAGTTCGGCGATTGCTCGAATATCCATCGATCGTCCTATCGGGTGCGAGAGCGCTGCGGCTGCCCCTACAGTCACACGACAGTATGCTGGTGAAACGAGCGCGGTTCCGCCATCCGGAACCGGATCGTCCCCCTCGGGGTTGGACGGCCGGCACATCCACCCACACTTTATGGCCGTGACCCTCTACGCCCTTCTCCAGATCGAGCCCGCCGGCGGCCTCACCGAGGCTCTCTCGCAGAGCCCCTTGCTGGCGCTCGCCGTGCTCTTTGGCGCGGGTGTGCTCACCAGCCTCACGCCGTGCGTGTACCCGATGATCCCGATCACAGCCGCGGTGATCGCGGGCAGCAGCCGGGACGACCAACCCAAGTCACGTACGGTCGCGCTGACACTTACCTATGCGGTTGGCTTGGCCACGCTCTACGCGGTGCTCGGAGCCCTCGCGGGCTTGTCCGGTCAGATTTTCGGAACCGTGAGCGCGAGCCCTTGGGCGCTGTTCGCGATCGGCAACATGCTCGTCCTCTTCGCGCTGACGATGCTGGATGTGCTGCCCGTGCCGGTGCCGCGACGCCTGCTCGAGTACGCGAGTCAGAGCGGAGGCGGGTCGTATGGGGCTGTCTTCGGCATGGGTGCGATGTCCGGCGTGGTGGCCGCTCCCTGCGGCGCGCCCGCGTTTGCGGTGGTGCTCACGTGGGTGGCGGCGACCGAAGCCGGCCTCATGGGCTTCGTCTACCTGTTCGTCTTTTCGTTGGGAATGACGGCGCTACTCGTCGCGGTAGGGCTCTTTTCGGGAACCGTAGCGCTGATGCCGCGTTCGGGAGCATGGATGGTGTGGGTCAAACGCGGCGCGGCCGTGCTCATGTTGGGCATGGCCGAGTATTACTTCATGACCGCCGGCTACAACCTGTAGAGGATTTTATGCGAATCAGGGCTTTCCTTCCGCGATGCAGCGCAGTTCTCCAGATGCCTCTGCTCGCGGCGTGTGCTGCGCTGCTGGTACCCGATGCGGTCTACTCACAAGCCTCCGGAGAAGGCGCCGTGTCGCTCGCGTACGGCACCGTCGGGCCCGGCGCCGCGCTCGAGGACTTGGACGGCAATGCGGTCGACCTGAGCGACTACGTGAAGGGCGGTCCCGCGCTGCTCGAGTTCTGGGCCACGTGGTGTGAGAACTGCGAGGCGCTGCAGCCCCAAATGGACCAGGTCCAGATGCGGTACGGGGACCGCATCAACGTCATCGCTGTGGCTGTGGGGGTTTCTCAAAGCGTGCGTCGGGTGAAGCGGCACCTCGACGGACACAACCCTGGGTATCCGCACCTATGGGACGCTCGCGGCGCGGCCGTGCGTGCCTACAACGCGACGACGACGTCGATCGTGGTCATGCTCGACGAGGACGGGAAGGTCGTCTACACCGGCGTAGGTGGAGGCCAGGACCTGCTCAGTGCCGTGGAGAGACTGTTCGGCACCTGAGGCTCACCGAGCCACAACAACGGGCCCGGCACGGATCACTCCGCGCCGGGCCCGCTGCATTTCATGACCGAGGCCGGGACTAAATGCCGTCCGGCTCCGGTGTCACGCGGTCGATGACTTCTGCCAATGCCTCATAGGCCATCGGGTCGTTCTGGTTGAAGGCCTCGATCGTCGCTGCGATCCGGCCGTCTGGCCCGATCACAATGACGGCTCTGCTATCAACCATGCCGTTGCCACGCAAACCACCACCGAACGCGGTGTAGGTGGCGCCGTCGTTGTCGGCATCGCTCGCGAACAAGAACGGGAAGTCCGCGTCCTTGAGCCAGGATCCGAGTCCCTCGACGGGATCGTTGGAGATCCCGATGAGGACGACGTTTTGTCCTTCGTTAAACAGGCTTGCGTACTGATCACGGTACGCTGTCATTTGGACTGTTCAGCCAGGCGTCCTGACGCGAAAGAAGAACGCGAGGACGACCGTCTCGCCAAGGTAGTCGCTCAGTCGAACCGGATTCTCCAGCGCCCCGTAACGGGTTGCTCCCGGGAGTTCGAAGTCCGGAGCCATCTCGCCCACGGCGAGTAGCCCCGAGTCCTGAGCACTAACGTTGACCGGCGCGCCCAACGCGAACACTCCCGCGAGAAGGCCCAGCGCGATTGCTTTGCGCATGTGCATCTGTCTCCTGAGTGTACGGTAGGTTGAGCCGGCAATATCGGGTGGGGGACTCCAGCGGGCCAGCCCCCTGGGAAAGTCGGGGTAATTGCCCATCCGGCACTGGGACCTAGTTTCTTCCTCTCCTCCTAGTAACCCTTTTTGCCCGGTAGGCTTTCCCCCACGGAGCGCGCATGACAAGACGAGTGAGCACGTTGGTCCTGATGTTTGTGCTTTGCGGCGCCGTCGCGGCTGCCGCGCAAGGGCCTGACGGCGCGGCGCTGTTCGAGGCGCAGTGCGCGAGGTGCCATACGGAGCCGGGGGTGCAGCGAGCCCCGCTGCTCGAGGCGATGCGCGACCGCTCACCGGATGCCATCGTGACCGCGCTCACCTCTGGAACCATGGCCCTGCAGGGCCAGGATTTGACCATCCTCGACCGCCGCGCGGTGGCGGAGTACATCACAGGCCGGGCTGCGTCGGGCGATCCGATTGGCACCAGCGTCGGTCGGTGTGAGAGCACGCCGGCAATTGGGGACCTGCTCATTGGTCCCCACTGGAGTGGATGGGGCGCGGGCGGCGAGAACCTTCGTTTCCAGTCGAGCGAGAGCGCTGGTCTCGGCGTCGACCAGGTGCCGGGCCTCACGCTCAAGTGGGCGTTCGGGTTTCCCGAATCGACCTCCGCTTGGGGGCAGCCGGCGGTTGCCGGCGGGCGCGTTTACGTCGGAAGCCAGAATGGCGTCGTCTATTCCCTGGACGCCAAGACCGGATGCAGCCACTGGACCTATGTCGCCCGTGGCGGCGTGCGCACGGCGATCTCGGTCGGCGCCTTGGATGATGGTTACGCACTGTTCTTCGGCGACACTGGTGCGCGTGTCTATGCGATCGACGCGGCGACCGGTGCGGAGGTCTGGAGCCAGAAAGTCGAGAGCCACCCCGGAGCCCGTATCACCGGGGCGCCGACGCTGCACGAGGACCGTCTCTATGTGCCGGTGTCATCGATCGAGGAAGTGCTGGCTGCTGATCCGGATTATGGCTGCTGCACGTTCCGCGGCAGCATCGTAGCGCTCGACGCGGCGACGGGCGATCAGATCTGGAAGACTTTCGCGATTCTTGAGGAGCCGGTGTCCAGAGGCACGGGCCCCGAAGGCACCACGCTGTCGGGCCCAGCGGGGGCCGCGATCTGGTCGTCCCCCACCATCGACGCCAGTCGCGGTCTCCTCTACGCGGCCACCGGCAACGCCTATACGCAACCGGCGGCCGAGACGAGCGATGCGATCGTCGCCTTCGACCTCGGGAGCGGAGAGATCCGTTGGTGGAACCAGCTGACCCCCGAAGACGCGTTCATCCTGGGGTGCGCTGGAAGCAACGCCAACTGTCCGGAGGACGAGGGCCCCGACCACGATTTTGGGGCCTCACCGGCACTCGTCACGATGACGAACGGCAGCGACCTGCTCGTGATCGGTCAGAAGTCGGGAATGACCTACGGCCTCGACCCAGACCGTGACGGCGCCATCGTCTGGGAGTACCGCGCGGGTGCGGGCAGTGCGCTCGGGGGGATCGAATGGGGCTTCGCGGTCGATGGCGACAACGCCTACTTCGCTGTATCGGACGTGCTCACGCCGGAACCCGGTGGGTTGTCAGCCGTCCATCTGAGAACGGGTGAGCTAGCCTGGCACGCCGAGCCGCCACCCCCGATCTGCGCGGATCTCGGCGTCCGAACCGGCTTCATGAGCGGCTGTGACGCATCGCTCCCGGGCGCCGTCTCGGCGATTCCCGGGGTCGTTTTCTCGGGGTCTACCGATGGCGGCCTCAGGGCCCACTCGACCGAGACCGGCGCCGTCATCTGGATCTACGACACGAACGGGGACTTCGACACGGTGAACGGTGTGCCGGCGACAGGAGGTTCGCTCAATGCCTCCGGACCGGTGATCGTCGACGGGATGGTCTACGTCAACGCCGGCTACTCCTTCCTAGGTAGCCGAGGGGGGAACGTGCTTCTCGCCTTCGGCATGGATTGACGAGGCGGGCCTACTACTTCCTGAACCGCGGAGGTAAACGCACGATGCGGGCACAAGCTGTCCTGTGTACGCTCATTCTCCTCGCCGGTCCGCTGCAGGCGCAGGACCGGCCCGTCGCGATCACGGGGGCGAATGTTGTGGACCTCGAGGGCGGCTCGGCCATCGTGGACGCGGTGGTCGTCATGCATGACGGACGCTTCACGGCGGTGGGGCCCGCCGCGAGCACCCGTGTTCCCGACGACGCCGAGGTCATCGACGCAAATGGGCTCTGGCTCGTTCCGGGGCTGATGAACATGCACGTTCATCTCGGTCTCAAACTGCCCGGGGCGGCGGGCGCGGCGCTCGCAAACGAGACGGAGGCTGAACTTGCTCTGCGCATGGCCGCCAATGCTCGGGCGAGCCTAAGAGCTGGCGTGACGACGATTCGGCTTCCGGGGGACGCGGGTCACGTCGACCTGGCGCTGATGCGTGCCATCGACCGGGGGGACGCAACCGGCCCACGCATCTTCTCCGCGGGAGAGATGGTTCAAGTCACGGGGGGGCACGGATCCGCAGTGGATGAAGTCGCGAACGACGGCCCCTATGAGTTCCGTGAGGCCGTACGGCGCGAGCTGCGCGCTGGGGCCACGTGGATCAAGATTGCCATTTCAGGTGGGATCGCGACGCCGGGTGGAGACATTGCGGCGTCGTTCATGACGCGCGAAGAGTTGCAAGCCGTCACGGACATGGCGCACCGACACGGCGCGAGGGTCACCGCCCACTCCGGGTCGCCGCAGGCCACGCGGGACGCTATTGCCGCGGGCATCGACGGCATTGAACACGGCTATTTCCTGACCCGCGCGGAATTCGAGCTCATGCACGACAACGGCGTGTGGTACGTGCCCACGATCGTCGTCAGTCAGCCCGCGACGATGCCGTTCTTCGAGCGAATCGGCTCGCCCGAATGGTACCTCGACCGCGTCCGAGCGGTGGGGGAGCGACACTGGGCCGCACTGCGGGCCGCGGTCGAGGCCGGCGTCGACATCGCGCTCGGCACGGACCAGTTCCCGCACGAGGAGAACGACGGCACCATCTCGACGGTGCGCGAGGCCGAGTACTATGTCGCCGCGGGAATGAGCGACCTGCGAGCACTGCGGACAGCCACCGTCGAGTCGGCACGCATGCTGGGCGTCGAACACGAACTCGGGACCATCGACGTCGGCAAGCTCGCCGACCTGATCGCCGTGGCCTCGGACCCGAGTCGCGATATTTCGGCGCTCCGCGATATCCGATTGGTCGTCAAGGGCGGCGAGGTCGTTCGCTGACATCATGGAGGAAATTCACCGGATGATGCGGCCCTACGCCCTACTCCTCGTCGTTGCGGCCTGCGCGCCCGCCGAAGACGAGCCGGCGCTTTTCGCCACGCGCGACAGCGCTGGGATCGTGATCACGGAATCGTCCGGCCCCTCTTGGCCTGACGGTCGCATGTGGGCGCTCGCCGACGAGCCCGACTTGGAGATCGGCGAACAGGTCGGCCAGCCCGAATACTTGCTGAGTGGGATCGTCGGCGGAGGTCGACTGGAAGACGGGGCCCTGGTGCTGTGCAACCAAGCCGATCGGACCGTCCGCTACTACGACGCGAGCGGCAGCTTCCTACGTCAGAGTGCAGGGCAGGGGGCCGGGCCGACTGAGCTCCGCCAGCTTAACCGATGCATTCGGCGGGGCGGAGAAACGTGGGCCTACCAGGTGCCGGCGCTCCCTCTGAAGGTATTCAACGGTGCCGGCGAACTGACCCGCACCGTTCCGATACCCAGGCCCGGCGGGCGCGTCGCGCTGGTTACCGACGTCTTCGAGGACGGGTCATTGTTGTTGCGCCAAAACGCCCCGAGAAGGCAGATGCCACAAGGGCTCAGTGTGCTCACGGGTGTGGTCATGCGAGCAGCTCCCGATGGGGTCGCACTGGACACCCTGGGCACGTTCCCTACCGGGCGCTGGGTACGCGGTGAGCGGGTCGCCTTTCCAGCGGCGTTCTCGCCAACCCTGGTGGAAGTTGCGCTCGGAGAGCTAGTCGTGCTCGGCTGGCCGGAGCGTATGGATCTTGCGCTCGTGGGGCCGGGTGGCGTGGTGGTTAGGCGGATTCGACACAACGCCCGTGCTCCCCAGGTGTCCGCAGGCGTTCGAGCTGCGTTCGTGGATCGGATCCTGACCGGGCCCATGCCTGCCGGGGACACGCCCTACGAGGACGCCGCAATTCGACGGGCGATCGTAGACATGATGGAGTACCCCGAGTCGTTCCCGGTGCACTATCGAGTTCTGGCCTCCAGGGACGGCGAACTCTGGGTCGAGCGAGGCGACGGGCCGCGCGATCCGCTCCCGCAGGTCGCCGAACCGTACCGGGAGCGTACGACCTGGGACGTCTTCTCAGTTGAGGGCGAGTGGCTGAGCGAAGTGGCGTTTCCGGCGGGCTTCCATCCGCTTGAGATCGGGAGTGACTATGTGCTCGGCGTGCACCACGATGAGCTCGGCGTGGAACGAGTTCGACTCTACTCATTCGCCGAATCCGACGCGCCAGGAGGCCGATGAGCGGAGGGTCCGAGGACCTAGAAAATCGTGCGTGGCATCGTAAGCAATGCTGCGTACAAGTCGATGGCATACCACAGGTTGGCGATACGTAGATTTTCATCCGGCGCGTGCTGATTGTTGTCGTGGTTCGCCACGGGCACGACGATCGCCGGCTTGCCGAGCAGCTCGGTGAAGGGCGTCAGCGGCAGCGTACCGCCCATTCCGGGCGCGACCACGAGAGAGCCGGGTCCGAAGGCGCGATCGGCTGCCAGGCTCGCCGCGGCCATAACGCTCTGAGCGAACGGATTCGCCATCGACGTCCTCGCCGCCGGCGAGCCGCCCCCGCCGGTAACCTTCGCGATGAGCGGATACCGGAGTCTCGTCTCCATATCCGGGTCTTCCGAGACGACGTGGAAGCCCTGTGCCTCGATGTGATCCACGATCAACTGCCTCAGATGACCAGATTCGTTTCCCAATACGAGCCTGATTCCGAGCGCTGCCACAGCCGTGTTCGGAATCACGTTACGCGCGAGCGACCCCGTATTTCCGCTCGTGATGCCGCGCACGTTGAGCGCGGGGACCAGGAGCCGTTCGGGCAGTGACTGCGGCGCACCCTCGGTGCGGATGATCCCGAGCTCACGCATGAGTTCTCGGTCCCAGTCGGGCATCGCCGCGAGCGCTGCTCTCTCCTCGTCTCCCAGCGGCTCCACGGTGTCGTACCACCCTTCGACCAGCACCCGGCCGCTTTCGTCCTTCATCGACGCCAAGAGGCGCGCGAGAATGTTGCCCGTATCAGGAGCCCAGTTGCCATAGTGCCCGGAGTGCAGGTTCCGGGTCGCGCCGTACACGGTGACTTCCATGCCCATCGAGCCGCGCACTCCAAACGTGATCTGTGGACGTCCGCTGGGGTGGGCGGGTCCGTCGAAGAACAACCAGATATCGATCGGCTCGAGGCGGTCTCGATGCTGTCGCATGTACGCAGGCAGATTGCGGGAGCCGGCCTCTTCTTCTCCATCGAAGAAGAAGATCAGATTCGACGTGGGCTGGACCCCTTCGGCGCGAAACGCCTCGAGCACCGGAAGGATCGCTGCGATCGGCGCTTTGTCGTCTCCCGCCGAGCGCGCGTAGAGGCGCCACTCCGGATCGACGGCATCCCCTGGATCCGGCATCGGAATAGGCTCGCCTCCCGCAGGCATCGCGGCCGAGTAGAGCGTGGGCTCAAACGGCGCGTGCGTCCAATTCGAGGGGTCGACGGCCTGCCCGTCATAGTGCACGTAGATGCCGAGCGTGCGTGTCGCGCCGGGCACCATCAGTTCACCGTAGACGATGGGTGAGGCACCCTCGATGCGGAGAAGTTCTGCCTCGACGCCGACTTGCTCGAGCTCGCCGCGGATGTACTCGGCGGCACGCACGATGTCCGGCGTGAACGCCCGGTTCGGATAGGAGAGCAACTCGGCGAAGTCGTGAAGGATCTCGACTTCATGCGCCTCACGGTACGTGCGGGCGACGTCCGCGCCGGACTGCGCGGCGAGCGGTTCGGGGCCGGCCAGTATGGCTGTTGCCAGGGTCGCAGTTGCCGCCATACCGATCCGCCTTGCCCTCGTCTTCTGCATCCGATCTTTCCTCCGACGAACGTGTTCGCAGTTTCAGGCGGGAGCAATTTGCCGGTGAGGAGCGCTGGGCGCGAGGGGCGGTGTGGATGGCGCAGCTACCGCCTCACCATCTGGCGTGGGCGGAGTCCATAGGAATAGTATCCCGCGACATGGACTTCCTGCTCTGGTTCGAAGAGACCGCTTTCAGCACATGGATGCGTGAGTCCGGGCCGGCGTTCTTCTCGAGTCTGGTCCTGCACTCCGTCGCCATGGGATTCGTCGTCGGCGTACATGTGGCGACCGATCTACGCGTCCTGGGCGTCGCCTGTAGAGTGCCGCTATCGCTGATGCGCGGCTTTCTCCCGGTCGCGTGGGTGGCGCTGTGGGTCGTCGTGGCTTCGGGCGCACTGCTTCTGTGCGCGTATCCGACCAAGGCGCTGACGAATCCGCTTTTTTACGTGAAGCTGCTCGCCGTGCTCGCGGCGCTGCTCATTGCCAGGTCCCTGACCAGGGGACTGCTGGGCGACGACAACCACGACGCCGGGCCTTTGCCGCGCAAGGCTAGGGTGCTGGCCGCTTTGTCACTCGCGCTGTGGGCCGGAGCCATCACCTCGGGACGCTTGCTCGCGTATACCTACAACCTGCTGATGGCGTCCCATCAGACCTGATGGTAGAAGCCCTTTTCGCGTTTGGTGAGAAGAGCGGCATACACGCCCTCATGTACTCGACTTGGGGCTGGCCGGCGGTGGAATCACTCCACTTTATTGGGCTCGTCCTGCTGATCGGTAACGTGGGTGTGTTCGATCTTCGCATGATAGGCCTGGCGAGGGGCATCCCGATGCGTGCCTTGCACAGGCTAGTGCCGTGGGGTATCGCGGGGTACGCGCTCAACGCCCTGACCGGTTTTCTGTTCGTCGTCAGCGCCCCGGACCAATATCTGTTCAATCCAGCGTTTCAGACCAAGCTGTCACTCATGGCGGTCGCCGGCTTCAACGTGTTGGTCTTCTACCGATTCGTCTGGGCTCGTGTAGCGCCTGCGGATGCGGGCGAAGACGCGCCGCGCGGCGCCAAGATCGCGGCGGCTGTGTCTCTGACGTGTTGGGTCGGCGTAATTGTGTGTGGTCGCCTGATCACGTACTACCGTCCGCCGTATCACTGGTGTTTCTGGTGCTAAGAGGTGGTGGACCCCTAGCGGCCCTGCTGCTTTCGGTAGTGGTGGACGAGGCCTCTCGCTTCAACCGCGAGGGCGGGAGAACCCTGCTCCGGAACAGCTTCGGCGCGGTTGGGATCGGCAGCGGTGGTGGCGGTCATGGTGCGGTCTCCTCGACCATGGCGGGAGTGATGTCGTTGCGGGCGGCTAGCTCCAGAGCCTGGGTGAAGGCGTCCACCGTGAGGCCTAGGCGGTAGGCCTCGCGCAGGGAGCGACTAGCGAGTTCTTGGGCGAGCTCGCTGCGCATGTCATTCATCTTGGTGGGCGCGGCCACATAGGTGCCTTTTCCGCGTTGCACGTAGATGACGCCATCGCGCTCGAGCTCGCGGTATGCTCGCTTGATGGTGTTCGGGTTCACTCGAATGTCGGCGGCCAACTGACGAACCGAGGGCAGCGCGTCATCGTGCTCCACCACGCCGACGACGATGGCGGCCCTGATCTCGTCCATGATCTGGACGTACATGGGTCGATCGTCGGTCGGGTCCACATTGACGAGCATGGAGGACGGTCTCGGTAAGATGGTGAGCTAGCTGACTAGCATACTAGCTCACGCTGGAGCTCAAGGCAGGGGAACTTCGATGGGGCCTCCTTTCAGCCGGCCGCCCACGCCGTACATTGTCGCGGCCCGCCACTAGGGTGGTCGCTACCGCGCCCGCCTATCCCGACACCGGGAAGACACGCACAGATGGAGACTGCCCAGCCGTTGGTGACGAACGATGCCGTAGTTCTGGGCATGCTCGCGCTCATCCTCGGCTTCGTCTTCTATACCGAGGCCAGCGAGCACCCGTTCTGGAAGAAATTCTACACGTATGTGCCGGGCCTGCTTCTGTGCTATTTCCTCCCCTCGTTGCTCAACACCTTCGGTCTCGTGGACGCGGAGCAGTCGCGGCTCTACTTCGTGTCGTCCAGGTATTTGCTGCCCACGTGTCTGGTGCTGCTGACGTTGTCCATCGACCTCCAGGCCATCATGCGCCTGGGCTACAAGGCCATCGTCATGTTCTTCACGGGCACCATCGGCATCATGGTGGGCGGACCGTTGGCGTTGATGATCGTCGGGATGGTGAGCCCGGAGACCGTGGGTGGCTCCGGTCCGGACGCGGTCTGGCGGGGCCTCACGACCGTGGCCGGTAGCTGGATCGGAGGCGGCGCCAACCAGACGGCGATGAAAGAGGTCTTCGAGGTGGGCGATGCCCTCTTTTCGCAGATGATCGCGGTCGACGTGATCTGGGCCAACGTGTGGATGGCGGTGCTGCTCTTCATGGCGGGCCGGGCGGCGGTTCTCGACGAACGCATGGGCGCCGATACGACCGCCCTGGTGGACCTGCGTAAGCGAGTGGAGGCCTTCCGCGAAAAGCACGCCCGGGTCCTCACGCTGACCGATCTCATGTTCATTCTAGCGGTGGGCTTCGGTGTTACTGGCTTTGCCCATCTGACCGGGACCTACATCGCCGAATGGATCGGTCTCAACGCACCGGTGCTGGAGCGCATGAGCCTGACCAGCACGTTCTTTTGGCTCGTAGTCATTGCCACCACAATCGGGATCGGGCTGTCGTTTACGAGGGTCAAGAACCTCGAGGGCGCTGGCGCGTCCCGCGTCGGGACCGCCATGCTCTACGTGCTCGTAGCGTCCATCGGCATGGGCATGGACATCATGGCGGTCTTCACCAACCCCGGCCTCTTTGCCATTGGTGGCATCTGGATCGCATTCCACGCCGCCTTGATGCTGATCATGGCGCGTGTCCTCAGGGTGCCGACCTTCTACATGGCGGTCGCCAGCCAAGCCAACGTCGGCGGCGCCGCCTCGGCACCTGTCGTCGCCTCGGCGTTCCATCCCAGCCTGGCACCCGTGGGCGTGCTGCTGGCGGTGCTCGGGTACGGGGTCGGCACTTATGCTGCCTGGATTTGCGGCTTGGTCATGCAGGCCATCGCTACCTGACGGGAGGACACGATGAGCGCACCACATACCTACACCTCCGATGAAATCTGGGACGCCGTCGGAAGGGAGCCCGTCGTCTCCGACTGGCTCGATGTCGAGCAGAAGACGATCGATCAGTTCGCGGACGCCACCCGGGATTGGAACTGGCTACACATCGATCCGGAGCGGGCCACGCGGGAGGGTCCGGCTGAGGGTACGATCGCTCACGGCTTCTGGACGATCTCGATGCTCAGTCACTTCATGCGATCGACTCCTGAATGGCAGTATCCCGAAGGCTTGGAATACGTGCTCAACTACGGCCTGGATCGCGTGCGCCTCATGGCGCCGGTGCCCGTAGGCGGGCGCATCCGTGACAGCATGCAGGTCGTGAAGGTGCGGGGCGCGGGCGCGGGCCGGTTCGTGATCAAGACGCAACACACGATCGAGGTCGAGGGTGGCGAGAAGCCGGCGATGGTGGCGGAGTCACTCGGGATGCTGGTATACCCGTCCGGGGAAGAGACGCCCGAGTGAGTTCAGTACACGAGCCGAGTTTCAGGATACTGTGCGTACCATCCGAACCAGAACGCACGGTGCGAAGGCAGCCGTCGTAGCGATGTCTGATCGGGGCCGGTGAGCGCGGGTTCGCTCAGCGTCCAACGCGCTCCTGATTCGTCCCAGACTCCGTCCTGACTGTCCCAGCGGGAAAACATCCGGCCGCGTGTTTCATACACGCGGCTCGCGCCACTCTCGTCGGTCAACACGACCAGAGCGACGGCACCGAGCGAATCGTGATACACGGTCTGGTCCGCAAGGAAGTCGACCGCGATGGCCAGCTGCTCCGCAGGAAGTTCGGGCAGCCGTAACGCGACGACCTGGTCCTTGTTCTTGAGCCGCGTGTCGAGCTCGGGCACGGCGAACATGAGCCGGTCGCTGCTGAAGTAGTCGCGGTATGCCGCCCCTTCGCTGTAGTCGCGTTCATGCCCGGTATCGATTGACAGCACTCTTGTGCGTGGATGGCGTCGCCGCCACTCCCCCCATCTCGTGGTGACGACGTATAGAGGCTCCAACACCAGGTCACGCTGGGCGAGAGGCCCCACCACTGGCTCGCCAGACAGGGTGGACCAAAGAGACTGCGTGGCGTGGTCGTACATCAGCTTGTTGGAGCGGTACAGGAATCCGCTGGTGCCGAGCTCGTAGTGATGCCCGTCGATGGCCGATCGGTACAGGATCATCGAACCACAGAGGGTGCAGTACACGCCTGTGAAGTGCTCGCCACCGATGGTGTCCTTAAACATCTCGTGCCACGCCATGATGCGTTTTGGGTAGGCGTGTTCCTCCCCGTTGATGGCTATGCCAAACACGATGTCTTGGTCGTCCAAATACCCAGCCCGACGGACGCTGGTGAACGCAGGCAGGTCGAGCGGTGGGATTCCGTCGCGCGGCACGCCGCCCCACCGGACTTCGTCGAGACGAATTTTCAACACGGGGTCGTCGTCGAAGTAGTCGCTGAAGCTTGGGTCGGTCAGCCCGTAAAGCAGCGCCTTGAAAATCGAGTACTGGGGATGCGTACCGGGATTCGTCGCCCAGATCCAACGCCACCACGCATCGATGTCTTCTGCGAAGGACTGTCCAGTGGCGCGCTCGAGCAATGCGACGAGGCGAGGGCGGGCACTCCTCAGAGCGAAGCGATGGAGTTCGAGCAGTATGGAGGCATGGGAGTCGTGCCACCCGTCCAGAATTGTTCGCTCTGCGACCTGCGCTTGCGCGGGGCCGCGCAGCAGGTCGAAAAACACCTGGGTATCCGTCGCTTGCGCTGCAAGGGACGCTGGCAGCAGGAGCAAGAGTAGGAGAACGGATCTGGCTACCATGGTCGGGACCCCTCATGCCGACTACGGAGCACTCAGGACTCTGGCACGTGCTCGTTCGCCATTTTGGCGAATACCAGACGATCTTGCTAGACCGATTCGTGGCACCGTGTCGTGGCATCTAGTGCCATGGCTCGCCTCGGCCTACCGTTACGTCATGGTTCGTCTACCGCCTGGCTTCGAGCTCGAGGTCAATACAGGGCGCGTGGTTCTGACCGGGAACGACGCCCTCTCGGACCACTACGGTGTATTCTCTGAGCTCCGCATCTCCAGAGTGGACGCGCTAGACGCCCCCGGGGCCGGCTGAGATGGCGCTCGTCTCCTGGGATGCGGCAGCGTTCGGCGCCTTCATCGCGCTCGTCGTCGGCGTCTCCCTCTACCAGGGTCGCAAGGAAGACACCAGCGAGGACTACTTTCTCGCGGGTCGCAACCTCACCTGGTGGCTGATCGGCTTCAGTCTCATCGCGTCGAACATCTCGACCGAGCACTTCGTGGGTATGGCCGGTTCCGGCTTCGGCGTTTCCGGGCTCGCCGTGGCCAGCTACGAGTGGATCGCTGCGGCTTCACTCGTGTTCGTCGGACTCTGGCTGCTGCCGAGGTACCTGGAGCTCGGCATCTACACTATGCCCGAGTTCCTCGAGCATCGCTTCGGTGTCGCTGCGCGCACGCTCATGGCGGTCTACATGTTGCTCGCCTACGTAGGCGTCGCGATGGCCGCGGTGCTCTACAGCGGCGCGTTGGGGCTGGCCACGATCTTCGGGCTCGACCTGGTGCTCGGCATCTGGCTGATCGGTTTGCTCGCGGGCGCTTACACCATCTACGGCGGACTCAAGGCCGTGGTGTGGTCGGACCTGATCCAGGGTGCGGCGTTGCTGGTGGGCGGCACGGTGGTGATGGTGCTGGGATTCGAGCGAGTCGGGGGAGTTCGTGCCTTCTTGGATACGAACGCTGACAAACTGCACACGATCTTGCCGGCGGATCATCCCGAGATTCCCTGGACCGCGCTTCTGCTTGGGATCTGGATCCCGAACATGTTCTACTGGGGCTGCAACCAGTTCATCACCCAGCGCACGCTTGGGGCTCGCTCTCTGCGTGCCGGGCAGCGAGGCATCATGTTCGCCGCGGCGATCAAGCTGCTGATTCCGTTCATCATCATCTTCCCCGGCATCATGGCGTTTCAGCTCTTCGGGGACCGGATCAGCGACGGTGATCAGGCTTACGCGGTGCTCATTCAGGAGGTCTTGCCGCCCGGTCTGCGCGGAATCCTCTTTGCGGCGCTGTTCGGTGCCGTCATGAGCAGCCTCGACTCGATGCTGAACTCGGCGTCCACGATTTTCACCATGGACCTCTACAAGCGGCGCTTCCGAGCGGATGCGTCAGGCGAGCACTACGTGCGCGTGGGCCGCATCGCCACGGGGGCGCTCGTGATCGTCGCCTGCTTACTGGCTCCGCTACCGGCCAGCTTCGAGGGCGTGTTCAACTACATCCAGATGATCTGGGGTTTTGTCTCTCCGGGCGTTGTCGCTGTGTTCTGCTTCGCTTTCCTGGTGCCTAAAGCTCCTCATGCGGCGGCGCTCGTCGGACTTGCACTGGGCGTGCCGGTCTACGGTGGTCTCTTGTGGGCGCTGCCGGACGTCGCGTTCCTGAACCACATGGCGGTCACCTTCCTCGTGGTCATCGCAGCGATGACGGTCGTGACCTTCATGCGCCCCAGAGAGACACCCTTCCGGTTCGAACGGAAGAGCGACATCGACCTCACGCCCGACCCGTGGGCGCGTCCGCTGGGCATGGGTGTATTGCTGGCTACGGTGGCGTTGTACGTGGTCTTCCGCTGAGTGCGACGTTGACGCTGGCATTCGGCGCGGTACTCCGCCGGGCGGCGGGTGCAACGCGGCGTCGCTTGTCGCAGTGAAGATGGCCGCCGAAACTGTCGTAACTTGAGCAGTTGATGACGACAACCTGAGAGCCAAAAGACTTGTTCAAGACTTGCATGTTCTGCAATCGACCTCTCGGCAGCAACGAGGTCATCGAGACGTTTCCGGTGGGACGCCGTCTGGCGTTCGACGCCGCGCAGGGTCGTCTTTGGGTCGTGTGTCGGAAGTGTGAGCGCTGGAACCTCTCGCCGCTGGAGGAGCGTTGGGAAGCGGTCGAGATGTGTGAGAAGCTCTTTCGCGATACCCGCGTCCGTGTTTCCACCGAGAACGTAGGTCTCGCCAAGCATCACGAAGGGCTGGAGCTCGTCCGCATTGGCGCGCCCATGCGGCCCGAGTTCGCAGCGTGGCGCTACGGCGACCAATTCGGGCGCCGACGCAAGCGTCAAATCATGTACGGAGTTGGCGCTGCCGCCATCATCGGCGTCGTCGTAGTCGGCGGCGTTGTTACCGGTGCGATTTCGGGCGCGGTGCTCGCTCAGACCGGCAACTTCTGGAACGCCTGGGCGAACGGGCGCACACTGGTGAAGCATCGCAGGCCGAGCGGCGAGCTGCTCAAGCTCAAGCGCATGGACCTGCTCGGCACCCGCGTTCGCGCCGCGAACGACGACCTAGGCTTCAAGGTCGAGGTGCGGAAGGGGAAGAAGAAGGAGTGGTTCAGGGGCGACGAGGCTCGCCGCATTGTAGGGGCGATTCTGCCCAAGATGAACGCCATGGGCGGCAAGCCTCAGACCGTGCAGGACGCAGTGGACGAAATCGAATCGGCCGGGCACCCCACCAACTTCGTAGCCGACCTCGCCGAGGGCGACCACTTCCGCGATAAGACGGGACTCCCGGGATTCATCAACAAGATGCCCAAGCCGACCAAGCTCGCGCTCGAGATGGCTCTGCACGAAGAGCAGGAGCGCCGGGCGCTGGAGGGCGAGCTGTGGCGACTCGAGCGCGCGTGGGAGGAGGCCGAGGAGATCGCCGCGATCTCAGACAACCTGCTGCTGCCGAAGGGTGCCGAGGAGTTCGTCGAGTCGCAGCGGGCAGAGACCGACTAGGCTAGCGCGTCCGCTCCTGCACCGGCTCGGTCAGTTCCTGGGGCACGAAGTCGCGGATGTTCACGTAAATGAACACCGCCCAGATAAGGCCGGCGATCACCAGCACGATGACCGTCGTCTTCAAGTCGAAGCGCGTGTCGCGTATCCACTTGAGCATCCTTCAGGCCCTCTCCGCGGCAGAATTCAGCCGTCTTGCGTCGCGGTGCGCGGCGAGTTCTTGAGCAGGGCGTTGAAGAGCAGCTTGAACGTGCCGTGCGTCTGGCCGCGATGCTGCACCCGGAATCCGTACATGAGGATCCGCCCGCTGCCGTATTCCACGTCCAGGATCGCGCCCTTGCCGGCCAGGAACTCGGCACCGATGAGCTGACCACTCATCAGAACCCGATCCGAGTCCTCCGCCCAGCTGCCCACTGCGCGTACTCGGCCCGCCTCGCCACCGAAGTCAGTGGGCTCGTACGCACGTCCGCCTGCCCACTTCGCCGCGACCTCGTCGGGGCTGCCCAAAGTCAACGGATGCTCACCGTCGAGCTCGACGCGCAGCAGTGAACTCGGAAGGTAGAAGTCAGGCTGACCTACTCCCTGAAGCGCGTTGCGCACCGGCACGCCGAAGTGCTCCATCACGAGCTCGTCCGCGCGGTCGAGCGTGATCAGCGTACCACCAGCGCGTACGAACGCCTTCAGGTTCTCGACGCCATCGTCGCCGATGCCGCCGCGGAATTCCTCCGGGACCACCGCGGAAGTATCACCGTTGATCAACCGATTGAGCGGGATCTCCGAGGGGAAGACGATGACGTCGAAGCGATCGGAGAGGTCGTCGGCCTGTACATCGGCATTGGCGAGCGTCTCATAGGCGTATTGGAAGTCCTCGAACACGAAGCGCGTCCAGCCTTCGTCCATCGCGCCCGCCCAGCCCTGGTAGAGCCCGATCCGGTTCGGCTGCTGCGGCATGACGTCGCGCAGCCCCTCGGGGTCGGCGGTCACGGAGATGCCCAGATCTGTGGTGGCCTCGGTGATCAGGCTGAGCGCTTGTGGTGCTGCGGCACGCACGACGAAGACCGGACCGTCATCCGATTCGGCTTTGGAGACCGCGAGTCCCGCGTCCAGTATGCGGTTCACGGCCTGGTAGCTGCGTGTGACCTGCGCGCTGATTGCATACCAATCACTCGCGTTCGGAACCGGCGGCACGGTGAGCGGACCGACCATTGCGACCTCGGTGTCCACGTCGAAAGGGTCGTCCACCCGCATCACTTCGACGCCCATCTGCATCGGCATGGTATAGGCGGCCCCGTCATAGCTGCGCACATAAGGGCCGTCCGGCCACTCATGCTGCAGCTCGCGGCGGCGCGGCTCGATGAGGTCGAGCACGGCTGCCCGCGCGGGCTGGGCTCCGTACACGATCCAGGACCCGGCCGGGAAACTGCGCACTACGTCCTCGTCGTCTTCGCCGTCGTCGTCATCGTGGCCTTCTGCGTCATCCTCGTCGCCTTCTGCGTCATCCTCGTCGCCTTCATCGTCGTCGTCGTGGCCCTCGTCATCGTCTTCGTCGTGACCCGCGTCGTCCTCATCCTGGCCTTCGTCCTCATCGGCATCACCCTCGTCGTCATCCTTGACGTCGAGCGCGCCGCCGTCGGGTGACTTCCACAGGTCGTCTTCGATTTCCGCCTCGAATGCCTGCGTCGTGCGGTGGATTTCCAGCCCCTGCAGCAGAAGGCGGTCGACCATCTCGGCGGCCGCGACCGGGTCGGATTGGTCAAGGGGAATCACGTAGGCGCGCGGCCCCACGTCCTCGCCTTTCTGGATGGTCTCGGACGACATCTGCCAGCGACCCATGATGTAGTGCTCGCTGAATTTGGCGGTCTGCTCCAGATAGGACATGGCGGCGATCGTCTGGTAGTCGACGATGTCGCCGAGCCTCCATTCGCCGCCCATCCAGGGGTCGACGAACGCCATCTGGAAGCCGTAGTTGCCGAGTCCGCGTCCAGGCGCCGCACCGCGCTCGAGCGCCGCGAGCTCGACGGTGTCGGGGCTGGCGATGCGAGAGCTGGCGGTCTCGGTCAGCAGAGCGACGATGTTGTGGTAACGCCCTGTGAGCGCGCCTTCTTGGCCCCAGATGCGGTACATCGAACCCGTGACCACGCCCTGCTTGCCCTGGGCTTGCAGGTCTGCGACCATGCCGCCGCCCATGAAGCGCAGCTGCTGCCACTGCAACGGGTGCACGTCGGGGTTCATGGGATCGGGGTAGGGCGGCACGAAGATGCGCGGGCCGCTGCTGCCCATCTGGTGCTGGTCGAGGTAGAGCTGAGGGTAGGTCCTGTGGTACATCAGCTCCATCCAGTACTGCGTCTCTACCAGATTGGCCTGGAAGAAGTCCCGGTTGTTGTCGTGCCCGGCGTAGTGGTGGTAGAGCCAGGGCATGCGCGCTCGCTCGTGCTCGGTACCCACGTTCCGGCGGTACCAGTCGGTCACCATAATCTGCCCGTCCGGATTGGCCGAGGGGATGAGCACGGTGACGACGTTGTCGAGGATCTCCCGGGTGACGTCGTCGTCCCCGGTGGCGAGCAGATAGACCAAGTCCACGCTCGTCTGTGACGAGCCGATCTCGGTCGAGTGGATATTGTGGTTGATGAAGGCGGTCGCGGGTGTGTTGTCCGCTATGCGCTGTGCCTCCACCCGGGAGATGCGCCCGTCAGCGATGCGTTTCGACGCGTCCCGGATCTCGTCCAGCCGCGCCAGGTTCGCCGGCGAGGACATCGTAACCGAAATGAATTCGGCTCCTAATGTGGTCGGCCCTGCGGTATCGACTTGGATCCGGTCCGAGGCATCCGCGATCAGCGTGAAGTATTCCAGGATCTCGTCCCAGCGGGCGAGCTGCTTGTCGGTGCCCATGGAAAATCCGAAGTGCTGCTCGGGCGTCGGGATCTGAGCAGTGAGCGGCGCTGTGCCGAGCAGCGCGGCGGCGGTCATCAACAGGGCATGATTGCTCGAAATGCGGAGCACGGGACTCTCCGGAATCGGTCGTGAAATGGGTCGCGAATGTAGGGGCGAGACTTGCTCCGAGCTAACGCAACTGTACGGTCGTGCGCACAGTCCCGCCTTTGATCGACGAGTACTCGACCGTCATCGAACCCGAGCCGCGCACCAGGTATTCGATGGTTCGCGTATGGCGGCCCGGCGCACCGCTGCGCAGCAGGATGCGGTCCAGCTCCGACTGATCGATCATCTGGGTCGGGCCCGGCCGGTTCTTGTCGGTGACCCAGCCCGCGGCCACGATGTTCACATCGCCGTCCACCGAGAGGATATCCGGCCGCACGACGTTGTTTTGCCGTCCCTTCACCGTGATGGTCGGAATGAGGCGCTCGTTTCGGACGTCGACCCTGACCCGGTAGAGGTCTCCACTCACGAGCTCCACCGACGTCTCTCCCATGGACATCATGGGCATCATGTCGGCGTGGTACAGCGTGAACGCCATGTTGCGGTGGAAGAGCTCCATACTCAGGAAACGCGGGTTCACGCGGCCCGAGAGCTTGTGGAAGCCGCCCATCTCTACCGCGCCGAGCGTGGGGTGCTGGAACGGGGCCCACTCCACGTACTGATCGCCGAACTCGAGCAGGTCATCGAAGAAGTAGCGCGACTGCTGCCCAGAAATCGGAGAGTCGCCGCTCTGCTGCTCCTGCAGCAACGGGCTGTTGAAGTACTGCCCTCCGTTCCAGAGCTCGTTGGAGAAGGAGATGATGCCGAGTCCGTCGTTGGTCCAGTCGATCGAGCCGCCGTGCACGGTGTAGAGGCCGCGCCAGATGACGAGGTAGTCGTAGTAGGGCAGCATGCGCTCGCCGGTCTCGCCGATCTCGTCGTAGACACGAATGTCGGCGCTTGGGTATTGGCCGTACCACGCGGATCCTGGCGGCCGCAGGATCATGCCGCCCGAGTTATGGAAGGACTGGAAGCCGGCGATGTTCGGGCGCGCCACCATGAAGTCGTTGATCGCGCGTGCCTCGGGAAGCTGGAATGGGTAGTCCATGCTTCCGCCCTGGATGTAGTTCGGCTGCCAGTCCGAAGCGTAATTCCGGTTGGGGTCGTACCCGCCGACCGGATCTTCGTTGACGCGACCATCGCCGTCGTCGTCGATGCCCTCGGAGCCGAGCATCACCCAGTCGCCGACACTGCCGGGTTCCACCGGGACCATGATGCGCGGGTCTTGGTCGCTTTCACGGAAGTTGCCGGCGCCTGGCGTGTATTTTCGAATCTGCTCGATGATGCCGTTGCCATTCAAATCGTTCGGCGGGTCTTCGTCGAAGAGGCCGTCCCCATCCGAATCGACCGGGATGTGACCGGTGCGCGCGCCCGAGCCCGAGTTGTCCAGGAAGTAGTCGCGCCCGTCCGGGTTCACCGTCGGTAGGACGTAGAACACGCGCTCGTCGACGAGGCGCGTGATCTCGTCGATCTCGCCGTAGTTCTCCATGAGATACCAGATCGTGTAGAGCGCGACTTCGCCGCCCTGGATCTCGTTGCCGTGCACGTTCGCCTCGATGAACATGCCCGC